>Ga0134128_10000466_pt1 | contig 56566 bp, 55 predicted proteins | sample KB31754_FD_96462 | JGI IMG/M metagenome (GOLD analysis project Ga0134128, IMG submission 96462) | Terrestrial soil microbial communities with excess Nitrogen fertilizer from Kellogg Biological Station, Michigan, USA - KB3-175-4 | ecosystem: Environmental > Terrestrial > Soil > Unclassified ... | reverse complement strand
TTGATCCGCGACACACTGGCCGGAAATCCGGCGTCACGCAATTCCGCTTGGAGTCGCTCCGACCCATAGGATGCACGGGTCCGGTGATGAGCCGCTTGAATGGCCACTTCCAGGCGCGCATTGGCTTGCGCCCGCCTCGACGGTCGCCGACGCGCCCAGGCATGGTCTCCACTCCGCGACACTTCGAGGACACGGCACAGCAGCACCATCGGCTACTGGCGACGCAGCATCGTCATGAGGGCGTATCGGGCAGCTGCGCCTTCGCAACGTATGCGGGAGCTTTTTTTAGGATGTCGCGCTCCATGCGGGCCTCGGCGAGTTCGCGCTTCAGCCGGGACACCTCGGCCTCGCGATCAGTGACCGGTCGCCGAGTCTCGCCCAGCCCAGCCAGCTGTCCATGCCGTGCCCGAAACATCCAGTTCGCAAGCGTCTTCTCCGACATGGCCAGTCGTTTCGCCGTCTCCGGAATCGTCAGCTCCTGGTCGAGAACCAGCCGCACAGCTTGCTCACGGAATTCCTTCGTATACTGCTGTCGCGGTAACCGTTCCATCCCACACCTCCAGACCTTCGATCATAGGGTGAAGGCGTCCACTTTTTCGAGCCTAGTTCAGGAGATTACCGCTGGAACCGTTCTTTTCGTGTTCCTTCCCCTTAATAGCGCTTGACTCTCATGCCCAATGCGCCCAGGGTGATGCTATGACGTATTGAGCCACGCCGACCGTCCCATCCTCGCGCCTCACTGTTTCTCCCTCTCTTGCGCGACCGATTCCCTGGTCTCCGCCGCTTTTACGCCGAATGTTCCAGAAATACCTGTGTAGACATCCTTTGTCCAAGAGCCATGGTCGCTTGGGGTGGCAGAGATACCTCCGCACAGGACTGGAGCCGAGGTCTATCGATCAGGTCTGTTAATGCAGAAAAGGAGCAGCGCCATGATTACCATCACACCGACGGCAGAAGACAAAATCCGAGAACTCATATTGGAAGAGAAAGACACGGTCGGCCTACGCGTATTCGTCAAAGGCGGAGGGTGCCATGGCTACCAGTACGGGATGGCCTTCGAGTCCGTCATGGGAGAAGACGATACGGTGATCGAGAAAGGTGACGTCAAGGTCATCATGGACTCCCAGAGCGCCCCGTTGCTGGCCGGCTGCGAAGTCGACTACCTGGACAGCGTGCAAGGCTCCGGCTTTGCGATTAAGAATCCACAAGCCAAGACGACCTGTGGGTGCGGCAGTTCATTCAGCGCATAACGTCCTCACACGGTGCGCCGGATCGCCGGTCACCAACGTCGACAGGAAGGGAGCAAGCTATGGACAGCACAGCCATCATCGGAACCAAGACAAAGAAGGGTCAAGTCATCACCGATCCACGCATCATGATGAACGACGCGCCTCGCACGCCGTCGTTTTTTACCGGCAGCGAAGTCATTAAGGAAGCCGTCAGGCGCGCGAACGTCGATGTGATGGTGGCCTATCCCATCACACCCCAGAGCGAGGCAGCCGCCCTGTGCGGCGAGCTCTTTGCCGAGGGCTATATCGGCGATTATTTCCGTGGGGAAAGTGAATTTGCGGTCATGTCCCAGTGCGCCGGCGCCGCCTTTGGCGGAGCCCGTGTCTTCACGACGACCGCCGGACCGGGTACCATGCGGGCCATGGAAAACTTTCCGATGTGGGCTGGAGCCAGATTGCCGATCCAATGTATCGTGACCTGCCGTGGCATCAATTCCCCCCTGTCGATCCAGCCGGATACGATCGAGATCGCCTACCTCATAAATACGGGCATGCTCGTCTGGCATGCAGAAACTGCACAGGATTTCTACGACTGGATCCTCAAGGGCTACATGGTGTCGGAAGAGCCGGACGTCCATTTGCCTTTGGCCCTCTGTTGCGACGGCTTCTTCGTGACCCACACAAAGGACGTCGTCGGCCTGACTCCAGCCGAAATGTGCTTGCCGCCTTATGATCCCTATCGCTCGCCCGTTCCCTGCATGGATATGGAGTGTCCCCCGGTTCGGATGATGCGTGATCCCTTCGTAATGAAGAGCAACTACATCAGCTACGCTACGCACGCGAGCTGGCAACAGGAAGTCTGGGCCGCAGCGGAACGATCGCGCAAGCACACGATCGCCTGGCTGGATGGCTTGATCGATATCGAAGACGGCGATGCCGACATCCTCATTATCTCCTCGGGAACCGCCGTCTCCCAGGGACGGGAAGCCATGCGTCTTCTGGCTGATGAGGGGGTGCGCGTTGGACTCGTCAAGATCAAAACCCTGCGCCCATGGCCGGAAGAAGAACTTCGCGAAGCGACCAAGCATGCCTCGCACATCATCGTGCCTGAGTTCAATGTCATCGGATGGATGGCGAAAGAAATCAAAGCCTCGATCCCCAACAGCGAGCGGGTCGTCGCCGGACCGCGCGTTTGCGGCGGCATGACCTTGCCGCCGGAAGTGATCGTAGAGGAAGTCAAGAAGACGATCGGGATGCGATCTGGAGTGCTGGCGGGACGCGGTGGATGAGTGTACTCAGTCGCACCAGGAGGGAACAACCAGACAAGCATTTAGGAAGTATGTCAGTAACCGGCGAAGGCGTTGCTCACCGAAGTCGTCGCCAAGGCGAAGGAGAAGAAGGCCACGGCAACGCCATCGACTTTGCAAGAGATATACACACCACCACCGCAACTGCGGACAACAGCGAAAGCGAGGTGCCAGATGAGTCTCGATTATATAAAGTTCACCCCAGGATTTGATACCTTCATGCCGAAAGAATATCGGGACATGGTGGAACACGGGCCCTTTGGGAAGAAGACGACCGTATCGCAGATGGGCAACTTTAAAGAAATCCTTGAGGAGCATCCCATGTGCGCCGGCTGTGCGATGACCCTGTTCATCCGGCTCGCCATCGTCGCGTTCCCGAATCCCGAAGACACGATTACAGTCGGGACGGCAGGCTGCGGCCGGCTGGCGATTTCACAAGCGGCGATTCCATTCGTGTACGGCAACTATGGGGACCAGAACGGCGTCGCCAGTGGATTGTCGCGCGGATTGCGGATTCGTTTCGGCGATAAGCCTAAGGATGTCGTCGTGATGGCCGGTGACGGCGGCACCGCCGACATCGGATTCCAGCAAGTCCTCCATTCCTGGTTCCGGAAAGAGCGGTTCACGACGATCATGCTGGACAACGAAGTCTACGGGAATACCGGTGGACAAGAGAGCGGCATGACGACCAGAGGCGCGGTGCTCAAGATGGCCCCGCTCGGCAAGAAGTTCGAGAAAATGGACATGGTCGCCATGGCGAAAATCGCCGGCTGCTCCTACATCGCCACCGTCGTGCCGAATAATCCGCGCCGAGTGGAAAGTTGCATCAAGAAAGCCGTGCTGATCGCTCGCGAGGTCGGACCGACCTATATCCAGGCCTATACGTCCTGCAATATCGAGTATGCGATCCCGACCGACAAGGTCATGGAAGATGCCAAGGCCGTCGAGGACGATCGATACAAATTTACCGAGTACGTCAGCGAGGAAGCCAAGGCCTACCTTGCTGAGCGGTACGGCTATAAGGAGTTTCTTCCGAAGGCGGCTGTGGCGGTCACACAGGTGTAATCACATGGGTGGAGGATTCCAGAGAAGTCCCATACGACCCGCTCGAATCTTCCACCCCTCAGCCGAAAAGCCCTGTCGACGATCTGAGAGGAGGGGGATCATGACGGACATGCCATCAACTGACACCATTGCGACGCCTCGCTATGCACTGAGTTATGGCTGGCGGCTGGATCAAGGCACGGCACGCGAGCTCACCACCCGCGCGTGCCCATTCTCGTGCCCAATGGCTCGGTCGGCAGCATGACGCTGCACGTGATGAACGGCACGGCGGATGAAATCAAGGCGCAGTTACTCGACAGCATCGACGCGTTCTTCGACTTCTACGCTGACGCGTAAGTCTCAACCATCCGTAACCGAGGCGTCGTCATCGCTGAAAGCCTTTCCGGCGTCTCAGGTGGGAGGCCATCGATCATGCAAACACTCGATATCCATCGCTCCGAGATGCCGGACCTTCAGTTCGTCCTGTTAGTGACGGCGCTCTGTACGTCTCGTCTGACTGCGCTCAATATCTCAGAGGCCCTCCGCGCCACGATTTTCAATCGGTGCTGGACGCTCATTCATGACAGCCCTCCACCCCGCAGACTGGAGGATCGGGTCCTGGATCTCCGACCCTGGACCGAGCTCACCGTCGAGGCGATGGTAGAGACTATACGCGTGGTGCTCACGGAGGCTGGGATTCAAACCTTGGCCTGGGACCATGCGCCCAGCGAGCCGACACGCACCAGCACGCCCGAAGCCAAGCCCCTGATCGAACGATTCGCGCAGCTGTATCCTCAACCACCCGAGGAAACCGACAGCGGCCGTGCAGCAGACACTACCCCGCACTGACAGAGCTGCGACGTGCAGAATCTCTCACGCAGTCTACTAACTCCACGACGCGGTGTCGCATAGTGGGCAAATCTTTGCAGCGGCTTGAGTAAGGCTACCGTTCGAAACTTTCACAAGACGGCCGCGTGAGGAGATATCGTTTCGAGCATCAAGTTCTTGTAGCATGACTTCAATTGATCCGCTGTTACCAAGCGTAGGATTCCGGCGCGGTTCCACCGGGACCGGGAAAGAGCTCGTCGAGCTGCTTCAAGATGTCGTTGCTCAGGGAAAGACTCAACGCCCTCATGGCCCCTTCCAGCTGTTCCATCGTGCGAGGACCGATAATGGGTGACGTGACGGCTCGTTGGTGCAACAGCCAGGCAAGCGCGACGGTTGCCGGGCTTTCACCGATCCGTGCGCACAGCCCCTCGTAAGCTTCCAATTTGGAACGGGACTGAGCCACCTCTTTCTTCAGGTCCTCATTCGCGCGACGCCCACCGTCTACGGATTGCAGAACCCCGGCTAAGAGGCCCCTTCCCAGCGGACTCCACGGAATCAGACCGATGCCATAGGCCTCACAGGCAGGAATGACTTCCAGTTCAATCGTACGCTCATTGAGGTTATACAGACTTTGTTCCGACACCAGTCCCAAAAAATGACGGCTACGCGCTGCTTCCTGCGCCTGAGCCAGGTGCCAACCGGCGAAATTGCTGCTGCCCACATAGACCACTTTGCCTTCCCTGACTAACTGCTCCATCGCTTGCCAGATTTCTTCCCACGGTGTTTCCCGATCGACATGATGCATTTGATACACATCGATCCAGTCTGTTTTCAACCGCCGAAGACTGTCCTCGCACGCTCGCTTGATGTGCACGGCCGAGAGGCGCGACTGATTCGGCCATTCGCCCATGCGACCATACACCTTCGTCGCCAGCACCACCTTCTCTCGACGACCTCCCCCTTGTGCGAACCAATGGCCGATGATCTCCTCTGTCCAGCCTTCACCGAGCTTCCAGCCGTACACGTTCGCCGTATCAAAAAAATTGATGCCGAGCTCCAGTGCCCGATCCATCAGGGCGAAGCTGTCCGGCTCGCTCGTCTGCGGCCCGAAATTCATCGTGCCTAGACAGAGCCGACTGACTTTCACTCCAGACCGACCAAGATGGGTATATTCCATAGGTAAGCGGCCTTCTTTCTTGGATTTCCTCAGAAAGGATCATCACCAGGGAATTGAGCTGTTTCGGACTCACGAGACGATGCTATCGGGCTTAATACCCCCGCCCCGTACTGCCGCCCCGCCCCATTCGATCGAGTGGAAGCGCCTCGTAACGTTGTTTGAGGTCCGGATGCTCGCTGAGATAGCGTTTGACCGCCGCATCGTCCGCAAAAACATCCGGGCTGCGCTTGCGATATTCATCGAGCGTCAAATCGTGCTTGGCGAGAAGCGCCGTCAGCTTGGTCGTGATGTCTGTTCCCATTTGTCGCATTTGCTCCTGGGACGGACGCTGTCCCTCCCCATAGCTCTGGCCACCTTTGAAATAGTTCGTCATCATCTCACCGATCTCGATTCGGGCGTTGACGAACTTTTTCACTTCGGCGGGCTCGGCGGCATACGCGACGCCCACAAGGAGAACGAGGCCCAACGAGATAATGATAACTTGGCGCCAAACATTCATGATCCCTCCTCTATTCGATAAATGACATCCTTTCACACGCCGCCCGTCCTCACGACCGTGCGACAACGTGGAATCTTATTGGTACAAGGATGAGCGGCCTTTAGCTTTCATCCTCGGCGTTGCTGTGTGCCGACGGAATACCATAGCGTTTGCATTTTTCCCACAAGGCTTTCCTGGACAATCCCAAGATTCTAGAAGCGGTCGTGCGGCTTCCATCGGCACGTTCCAATACGGAGACGATGTAGTCTTTCTCAAAACTTTCTCGCGCAGCGGCGAGCGAGGTCAGGGCCGCATCTTTCTTTTTTTTCCCTCCCGTCAACCCTTCACTACAGAAACCGCAGGATTCTTGTTGGACGCCCCCCAGGTAGGGACAGGCTTGAAATCCACAGAGGTCGGCCGGTTGAACCGCTGCCCGATCTCGCCCAAGAGCCACAGCTCGCTCGACCATATTTTCCAACTCCCGCACATTCCCCGGATACGAATAGCGAAGCAACAATTCACGCGCTTGCTGAGAAAACCCGCTCAGTTGCTTGTTCAGTTTGAGCGAGCATGCTTCGAGAACATGATCGGCGATCACCATAATGTCTTCTTGCCGTTGCCTGAGCGGTGGAACGGCGATCGGTACGACGTTGAGCCGGTAAAAGAGATCTTCACGGAACCGGCCCTGAATCACCTCTTTGCGTAAGTCTTTCTGTGTGGCGCACACGAGCCGCACATCCGTTTCGACCGGCTCATTGCTCCCGACGCGTTCAAAAGTACGCTCCTGCAGGACGCGCAAGAGTTTCACCTGCACCACAGGCGAGATTTCTCCGATTTCGTCAAGGAACAAGGTCCCTCGATTCGCCAGTTCGAATCGTCCCCGACGCTGGCGCAGGGCACCAGTAAAGGCGCCTTTCTCGTGGCCGAAGAGTTCCGCTTCCAGCAGCGTCTCCGGTAACGCGGCGCAGCTGACTTTGATCAGCGGATACCCTTTCCGCGGGCTGTTCTGGTGCAGCGCATTGGCGACAAGTTCCTTGCCCGTTCCGCTCTCCCCGACGATCAGGACCGTGGAATCGGTCTCAGCCACGAGCTTGATCTTGTCCAGCACGGCACGCATCTGACTGTTCGCCCCTAAAATGCCGTTGAAACAGAACTTGTCTTCGAGCTGGTGTTTGAGATCCTGATTTTCCCGGCGGAGCGCGATCATGCTGCCGACTCGCTCAACGATCAGGAGCAATTCATCCATCTGGAATGGCTTCGTGATGTAGTCAAACGCTCCCAGTTTCATGGCTTCAACAGCGGTTTCTACCGATCCATGCGCGGTAATCACGAGCACCTCGGTCTGGGATTCCTTGCCTTTGGCCGTCTGGAGCACAGTCAGCCCATCCACACCCGGTAACCGGAGATCGGTGATCACCAAGTCAAATGTCTTTTCTCGAATCGCTTCGATCCCTTCCGTACCGGTCGGTACCGCTCGGACATCGCAGCCGACAGCCTCCAATGCATCCATCATGGAAAGGCGCATCAAGGGCTCATCGTCGACCAGCAGAATGGTCAATCCTTTCATGCTTCTTTCTCCGCAAAAGTACGCTCTCGTGACACGGGCAGACACAGGGTGAAGGTCGTTCCCTTCCCGGCCTCGCTCTCGACCAAAATGTTTCCGCCATGCCGTTCCATGATGCCGAGATTGACCGAGAGCCCCAGCCCTGTACCCTCCCCTTCCCCTTTGGTCGTGAAGAAGGGATCAAAGACCCGCGGGAGAACTGATGCAGGAATGCCGGATCCCGTATCCTTCACCTCGACCCGACAGACGCCCTCGGCCACGGATGTCCTGAGCGTCAACACTCCGCCGTTTTTCATGGCTTGTACGGCGTTCAAGATCAAGTTCATCAAGACCTGTTCGATCATATGGCGATCAACCATGACGTTGGGCAAGCCATTGCCCGGGAATGTTTCCAAGCGAATCCGATTGGGAACAAAGAGATGGGCGGTCAGCCCCAGTACCTGGTCGACGATTCGATTGATATCGACCGGGTTGAATGCCGGTTCATGCTGCTGTGAAAAATCGAGCAACTGCCGAACGATCTTTTGAACACGTCGGACACCATGTTCCATGGAGGCCCAGTATTCCTCTTGGCGTGCCGGGGAGAGGGGCCCTTTTCGAAGGTTGTAGAGACAATTGAGGATCCCCCCCAGCGGATTGTTGATCTCATGAGCCACCCCCGACGCCAGTTGGCCGATGGAGGCCAGTTTTTCCGCATTACGAATCTGTCGCTCCAGCTTCTTGGTCTCCGTCATATCACGCGCAATACCAAGCACTCCAAGGATCTCCCCGTCGGCCCCTTGAAGGGGAGAGACACTGACCATGACGGTGCGCACTTCACCCAGCCGAGTCACGACTTCGACCTCGTACACCTGCTTGGCTCCGATATCCAATGTACTCTTGAGACGCCGTCCCCGATGACGCCGTGAAAGGAGCGAGAGATACGGCCGGCCGATCAAATCATCTTTGCAATACCCCCAAGCAGTGACCTTGCCGTTGACATAGGTGAACTGTTGATCCAAATCGAGCGTATAAATGACGTCGTTGGCATTTTCGAGCAAATTTTCCAGGTATTGCTTGGTCTCTTCGATTTCTCTGGTGCGCTCCCTTACTTTTAATTCGAGATCTTCTCGGTATGAGTGCAGTTGGCGCTCGAGCTTTTTCCGATCAGCAATATCGCGAAGCTGCACCATCACGAGCAATGGCTCGGTCCCGCCCACTCGGATCAGGTCCATTTCCACAGGAACTTCATGGCGATCTGCGTGATACACGGTCATTTCCTGAGTGGCGACCTGCCGCTGCTCCGTACTGACATCGCATAACCAGCCCGCAAAAGCCCTGTGGTGCGCGTCCGGTACGATGTCGAGAAAATTTTTTCCGACGATCTCCGACTCGGCATAGCCCAATACTTGTTGTTCCCGCTCGTTCACGGCGACAATGGCCCCCGTTACACTCACCATAAAAACAGAATCAGCCACAAAGTCGAACAAGGCCTTGTAACGGGCTTGAGAGACCGTCAGCTGCTGTGTCCGTTCCGACACCGCCTGTTCCAATCCAACGGTATACCGCTGGATCTCCTGCTCTAACCGACGCCGTTCAGTCACATCTCGAACGAACGCGCGCGAGTGAATCAGCCCGCCTCGCTCTTGATCGAACAGTGCAGTCCCATGAACCTCCACATCCATCAACCGGCCATCTTTAGCCAACAGCACGGTTTCCATCGAGCTTTGCCCGTGGGCAACGAGCCGTTCCAGAAAGTGCAACACCTGCGATTCTTGCCCACTCTGGACGCAATCCCATAGCTTCATCCCTAACATCTCATCGAGGGTATAGCCGAGTTTGTCGAGGCCGGTCTTATTGACATGCACCAGTCGGCCGCCTCGATCGAGTTGGCAGATCATTTCCGGAGCATGTTCGATCAGATCTCGATATTTTTCCTCCAACTGCCGGACCTCTATCATTCGTTGTTCCAGCTGCCCGAACGAACGTTGCAGATTGGACGCCATTTGATTGAAGGCCTGGGCAAGTCCTTCGATTTCATCGCCGGTCTTCAACTCCACCCGCTGCTCCAAGCGACCGCTCCCAATCTGCTGCACCCCCTCGTGCAACAGCCGAATCGGCCGCGCGATCCGGCGGGCAACGATGACTCCGATCCCTCCAAGGCCCATCAGCACCACCGAGCCGAGCAACAGCATCTTGGTCACCAACTCACCCAGCGGAGCGAACGTTTCCGCTGCATCCTGACGAACCAGCGTGATCCATCGTTTCCCGCCGAGACTGCCTGTCGCGAGGTGATCGGCAAATCGCACCGGCGCAAACCCGATCAAGGCGCGCTTATTCCCGTGCGAATCATCGGCGGCCACTGCCCATCCTGGTTTCGTAGCGCCCAACGTATTGAGCAGTTCGGCATCGATCGAGTGAGCCTCGGGGGCAAGGACCGGGCAAATCACCACACCCCCGTCTGAGGCGAACAGCATGGCATGGCCTGTCACGCCGAAGGAACCCTCGGCGATGGACTGGAACAATGTGTCACGCCGAAGCAGGATCGTCACAGCTCCGATCACAGCCCGACGTCGATCATCCAAGATCGGAGCAGCCACGACGACCACGTGAGTCCCAAACGACGGTTCGAAGGCAATTTCACTCACATAAGGCTGCTGACCGTCGCCTTTCATCACAGCCTTCCACCAGACGGTCTTGGTATAGGAATACTCTACTTGAGGAATTGAACTGACGATCAAGGCTCCCTGTCCGTCAGTGACCAAAATGCCGACATAGTCTGACTTTCGAATTTCGTGCCATCGAATCAAGTAGTTGGTCACGATCCGGTTGACGAAGTGCGGAAATTCGCTTCGCTTGTCGCGCTGCCCCCACCGTTGTTGCCAGTCCTTGATGATTTCGGAAATACTCTGAGCGTCTTTGCCCTCGTACGTTCGGTTGGCCTCCGAGACGGCGGTCCGAAGGAAGGGTGTTGTCGCGAGTTGTTGAGCTTCGTTCATACCTCGAGTGATGTGTAGTTCGACCAGACGGGCGGCTTCGATGGCCACTTCTTTGAAATTCGCCCCCGTCGCCTCTCGCAAGGCGCGTCGCTCTTCTATAGAGATGAGGGCAAGCAGGAGGGTCAGCGGCAGGAGACCGACCAACACGATCGCTGCGATGATCTTCTGCTGGAGGCTGTGAGACCGGCTCCAGAGTGCCATGGCTACACCACAGAGACGTGAGAACGGTGTTTCCTTGAGAGTACGCGTTCGCGTTGTAAGTCGACGAAGCGGCGCGCTCGATGGACTACGCACCACCGACAACACGGGAGAGACAAGCAACGCGCACCGCTCTATTCCACCATTCGCTCAGCCGCGTTTCAAGAGTCGACCCGGCGCTCCTGGCCACAAGAGCAGGAGTGGGCTGGCAACGAATACCGATGAATAGGTGCCGAAAATCACGCCCCAGAGCAGCGCAAGTGAGAAATCATGCAGAACTTCTCCCCCTGCCATGGTCAATGGGACCAGGACGAGCACAACGGTCAAACTGGTGACGATCGTACGGCTCAACACCTGATTGATGGCCGCGTTGATCGTGGCTTCTTCGCTTTCTCGACGCCGCAACTTCAGATTTTCTCTGATCCGGTCGAATACGACGACGGTGTCGGTTAAGGAGTAGCCGGCTAATGTCAAGAGCGCCGTCACGATCAGGAGCGTAATTTCTTTGTCTAAGATATAGAACGCCCCGACCACGGCCAAGACGTCGTGAAACGTCGCCAATGCAGCCGCTACGCCGAACCTGAGTTCGAATCGTGCCGCAATGTACAAAATAATCCCGGCAAATGAAATGACGATAGCCACGAGGGCATCTTCTTGAAGCTTTTTGCCGATGGTCGGCCCGATCTCGGTCGTGGAGTCCACCACGAATTTGTTATTCGGGAACTCTTTGGCGAAGACTCCCATGACACGATCGGCCGTCTTCTCTTCGATCGTCGTTGAGGCCTTCACCCGTATCAACAGCTTGTTGTCCTGTCCGAATTCCTGCAACTCCGCGTCGCTCAGACCGTTCGTCTCCAAGGCCTTACGCGCTTCATCAATTCGAATAGGCTGCTCGAACTTCAGCTGGACAGCCGTCCCCCCCGCGAAGTCGATACCCAAATTAGCCGCACCTCGCGCAATCTGGACAAGTGCGATGAGACCGAGCAGGACCATAATCCCTGAAAAGAGAAACGAGAACTTGCGCTTGCCCATGAAGTCAATGTTGGTTTTCCCGAGAATCTCTAACATGCGCGCTCCCTTTTGATCGCTTCGGGCCTCACTTTGAACACTGATCGCCGTCGGCTTCATGGCTAGATGCTCAGCGCTTCGACTTTTTGTCGCTGATACAACACATCAAAAATCACTTTCGTCCCGACCAACGCCGTGAAGAGATTGATGGCGATACCGAGACACAACGTCACGGCAAACCCCTTAATAGGCCCGGTGCCGAATAGAAACAGAGCAACTCCGGTGATCAATGTCGTGACGTGTGAGTCGACGATCGTCAGTAACGCCTTGTCATAACCCGCGTCGATTGCCGATCGTACGGCCTTTCCGCCACGGAGCTCTTCACGAATGCGCTCGAAAATCAAGACGTTCGAGTCGACTCCCATTCCAATCGTCAACACGATACCGGCGATGCCTGGGAGCGTTAATGTGGCGGTCAACGCCGACAGCGCGCCCATGAGACAGACAAGGTTCAGCACCAACGCAAAATCGGCGATAAGCCCGGACAGGCGGTAATACACGATCATGAAGATCACCACTATCATCCCGGCGATGAGGGTCGCCCTGACGCCTTTGTCGATGGAATCTTGCCCGAGCGATGGTCCGACCGTGAGATCTTGGACGATCTTCAATGGAGCGGGCAAGGCGCCGGCTCGTAAGACGATCGCCAAATCATTGGCCTCCTGCGTGGTGAAAGTCCCGGTAATCTGCGCACGTCCCCCTGAGATACGTTCTTGGATAACCGGCGCTGAGTAGATGGTGTTATCAAGAACGACGGCCATGCGTTTCTTGACGTTCTCGCCCGTGATCCGTTCGAATTCCTGCCCCCCTTTGGAGTCAAATGTGATGGACACATACGAATCGTTGAATTGACCGATGGAGACCCGCGCATCGCTCAACACATCTCCGGTCAGCATGACCCGTTTTTTGACGACATAGGGAATGCGAAACTCAAGACCGGTGTCCTTATCGATCATTCGCTCGAATAAAATTTGATCGGCTTCAGGCAATTGGCCCGCAAACTGCTGAAGCACCTCCGCTTCCTTATCTTTCGGAACACGCGCAGGCAAATCGAGTCGGATATCTTCGTCCAACATTTTGAATTCGAGCAGCGCCGTCTCCTTGATCAGATCCTTGGCGCGTTTCGGGTCCTTGACCCCGGGCAGTTGGACGACGATCTGTTTTAACCCTTGCCGCTGAACGATCGGCTCCGCGACGCCGAACTGATCGATCCGGTTTCTGATGGTTTCCAGAGCTTGGTTGATGGCGGAGTCCTTGATTCTCTTGGATTCCACCTCACGAAGCTCCCACACGATGGTATTCGCCGATCCCGCCGACTCCTTCTCGACAAAAATAGGGAAATTGTCGATCATCTTTTGGGCGGAAGGCTTTGCGTCGGCATTCTGCAATTGAATCGTGATGCGATCGTGCCCGGCACGTTTGATCGAGTCGGCTGCGAGCGTCTTCTCAGTAAAGAGATCCTGCAGTGCGGTGACGGAACGGTCAACCGCGATCTCCACGGCACGGTCTTCATCCACCTCCAGGACCATATGGATGCCGCCCTGCAAATCTAACCCCAACGTAATTCCCTTGTTCGGGAGAACTCCCTTCATCCAACTAGGCAAGCTCTGATACACCGGCTGATAAGACGGCAGAAAGGCCACTACCGATGCCAAAATGACCAGCGTTAATAACCATAGCCGCCCGCTTACTTTTTTCATGTCGTCTGCGACCCCTTATCCCATTTGAGCTACGTGTCTTTGTCCTTATCTTTGTCTTCTTCTTCGCTACGCACTCGCGCAATATTCTCGCGCTGCATTTTGATCTTGGTATTATCGGCGATCTGCAGCGTCACTGTCTCTTTCCCCATGTTGGTGATGGTGCCCCAGATCCCCGACGTCGTGACCACCTTGTCGCCCTTCTTCACCGCGTCCAACAACGCCTTCTGTTGCTTTTGTTTCTTCTGTTGAGGCCGGATCAGAAGAAAATAAAAAATGATAAAGATCAAGAGAAACGGCATCAGAGATAGGATTCCGCCCGCCCCTCCGCTGGCGGGCGACCCGCCTCCGCCCGTCCCCTCAGCCCATGCAATCGATTCCATCAACATCAAGTCAATCCCCTTCTTCTATGTATGATCGTTCCCATGCCATTGTCCGCACGGTTCTTCACACTTCGCTAAACTGGCCATCACCGTCTGCCGGTTGTGATTGCGATAAAACGCTTCCCGAAAATCAGGGAACGTTCCCTCTTCCAAGGCTTCTCGTATTCGGCGCATCAAGTCTGAGAAATACCATAAGTTATGAATCGTGTTGAGCCGTGTTCCCAGCATTTCTTTGACCATAAACAAGTGGTGTAAATAGGCCCGTGAGTAGCGACAGCATACCGGACAGGCGCATTCAGGATCGATCGGCCGTTCATCCGCTGCATACTGAGCTTGCTTGATGACGACCCGACCGGTTGTCGTAAACAGCGAGCCTGTTCTGCCATGACGAGAGGGAACGACGCAATCGAAGAGATCGATGCCGCGGGCCACCCCTTCAAGCAGATCTTCCGGATGTCCGACCCCCATGAGATATCGAGGCTTGTTCTCCGGCAACTCTGGAACCGTCACATCGAGCATCGCATACATCGCGAGCTTACCTTCTCCCACAGACAGCCCGCCGATCGCGTAGCCGTCGAACCCTAATCTCACTAACTCTTTCGCTGAAGCTATGCGCAAGTCCGCTTCCAATCCACCCTGTATGATGCCAAACAAAGCCTGATCCGTTCGGCGCCTGCTCCCCTGACAGCGCTCAGCCCAGAGCTTCGTGCGACGCACACTTTGCTGGATGATCTCTCGATCGGCAGGCAGCGCCACACATTGATCGAGCACCATGATGATATCGGCTCCCAACGCCTCTTCGATTTCTATCGCCTTTTCCGGTGTAATGAAGTGCGTCGACCCATCGATGTGCGATTGAAACGTGACGCCCTCGTCGGTGATCTCGCACAACTTCGCTAAACTGAAAATCTGAAACCCACCACTGTCGGTGAGGATCGCTCCCGGCCATCCGGTGAAGACATGAAGCCCCCCCATGTCGGACACAACTTTATGACCAGGGCGCAAGTACAGATGATAAGCATTATTGAGGATGAGTCGAAACCCTAGACTCTGCAGATCCTCCGGTGCAAGCCCCTTGACCGGTCCCAACGAACCTACCGGCATGAAGGCCGGTGTTTTGATCTCTGCATGGCGGGTCGTGAGCAGGCCGATGCGGCCTTTGGATTGTCGATCGAATTGTTGGACTTGGTACTGCATCATCTTCTACGAGGTTCGACCGCTACATGTGCTCAGGCGCGGAGATGCCGAGCACGTCAAGCCCATTTCTGAGGACTTGCTGGACCGCCCCCATCAGGACCAGTCGCGCCGCAGTCCGTTTCGGCGTGAGGACTTCCGGGGATGCCGACGCACAATGCTCCTGATCGATCGCAGGAGGCAACACACGGTGTTTGTTATAAAACGTATGCAACTGCGCCGCCAATTGCTGGAGATAATACGTCACTCGATGCGGCTCAAAGGCCAGCGCGCTGGCTTGGATAATTTCAGGATAGGACGACAGTTTCTTGATCAACCCCAATTCATCGGGGTCAGTTAAAACAGTCAGGTCCGTCTCCAATGCGGACGGACGGGTCATTCCCCTTTCGGAGGCCACACGCCAGAGGCTGCAGATCCTGGCATGCGCATATTGGACGTAGTATACCGGATTGTCGGCGGATCGTTGCTTCGCCAACTCCAGATCGAACTCCAGATGAGTCTTGGAATCCCGCATTAAGAAATAGAACTTCGCGGCGTCGGCTCCGACCTCATCGAGGACTTCCCGCATCGTAATGAATTCCCCGGTCCGCTTGGACATCTTCACTTCGACTCCATCCCGCAACAGCTTCACCAATTGGACCAGCACGACATGGAGACGATCTTTTGGATGTCCATATGCCTGCATGACGGCTTGCATGCGGGGGATATATCCATGGTGGTCGGCACCGAACACGTCGATCAATAGATCATAGCCACGCCTCAGCTTGTCATGGTGGTAGGCGATATCGGACGCTAGGTACGTATACTCAGCGTCCTGCTTCTTGACGACACGGTCTTTTTCATCGCCGTACATGGACGCCCGAAACCACCACGCACCCTCCTGTTGAAACAGGAGTTCGCGGGATTTCAATTCATCCAGGGCCCGCTCGATGGCTTTGGACTCTAGAAGCGAAGCTTCGCTGAACCAGGATTGGATCTCGATACCAAATGACATAAGATCGTCACGGATGAGTCCTAGCAAGATCTGATAAGCCAGAGATCGGCAGCGCGTCTCAAGGTCGGCAGGAGTCAGTTCACCGGCTACGAGGTCGAGCTGCTCCTTGATCTGTTGCGCCACAGCTGTGATGTACGAGCCATGATAGCCATCCTCAGGAAACTCGACGGTTCGCCCCGACAACTCTTGGTAACGGGCATACACAGACGCGCCCAACAATTTCATCTGTCGGCCTGCGTCGTTGATATAGTACTCGCCTACGGCATCGTATCCGATCGCATTCAGTAACCGGACAACTGCGTACCCGACCGCCGCCCCCCGGCCATGGCCGACATGCAATGGACCGGTCGGATTTGCGCTCACATACTCAACCAACACTCGACGACCGGCTCCGACAACTGCCCGACCATAGCGAACCCCTTGTAATTCGATTTCACGGAGCACTTCCTGCCAAAGAGCCGGTTTAACCGTAAGATTCAAGAAACCGGGACGGGCGATTTCAACACGATCAAACAGCTGCTCTCTCTGAAGAAGGTTTTCTATGATGATTTGAGCGATATCATGCGGCGCCTTGTGTTCAGAGGAGGCCAAAGACATCGCCACCGTGGAAGCGAGGTCTCCCCACTCCGGCCGTTTGGGCGCATCAAGAGTAAGTGTGGGCCAAGCCGTCGTCTTCAACTGCCCTTTTAGTCTCGCGCCATTGAGAGCGCCAAGTAGGGCCGATGTTACCCTCTCTTGCACGAGTCCTTGAGACACAACAATTCCTCTAAGTCCTTACCAAAGAAAGGAAATTAACGCGCCACTGTATCACATGAGGTAGGCAGAGACAAGGCGGTTCATGTGGAATTACGAGGGTTTGCACTGCTCCTCCTCTATCACAAGTCCTGATGCCATCAGAATCTCTTTGATCGGCACTTGAAGACAGGGCTTCTCCTTGCACTTTTTAACTGCTTCCCACGACTCACAGATACAGGGCGACCCACGCAGGATCGTCACATGGCTACCTTGTGGGGCCCACCGCTGGGGGTCTGTTGGACCGAATAAGGCAATAGTCGGTACACCCAACAACGCAGACAAATGAGTCACACCCGAATCATGACCGATAGAGAATGTGCCCTGCGCAAGCACTCCTGCAAGCTGGGAAAGATCAAGGTCTCTGAGAACAATGGGTGGCTTACTCACAAACTGCAGTGCATGGCCCACGGTATCCTGATCAGCTGGTCCCTCCAAGACTAGCGGACACACTCCTCTTCGCCACAACTGTTCAATCAGCAAGGCCATCCTTCTGGGTTCAAGGCACTTGTGAATGCTTCCGCTCCCCGGATGCACAAGGGCCAGCGATTGATCGCACGAGATCCTCAGCGTCGCAAGATAGTCTTTACCCCGCTCCAAGAGATGGGGAGGGACTTGTACCGTTCTCTTCAACGAAGCATCTTCCGCCGTTTCACCCAACGTCTCAAGAAAGCGGTTGCTCTGATGCCTCGCGCGTAATTCCGGGGAAAATGGCGACTGAATCTGAACCCGCGCTACGCCCAAATCCTGAAATAGGGAACCCCGAGTGCCATCTGTGTCTTCCATCCAGACCACAGCCAAATCACATCGGTTCAACCATGATTGTAATTCCTCTGAGATGGATAAAGTTTCTGAAAACAATCCCAGACATGCTTGCCCTTCCAATGGAATCCAATCGTTAATCAACCCACACTCCGATAGTAGTCGACTTACAGCTGCAGCAGCCATGAGCACGGTCTCATGTTGGGGAAACTTCACGCTCAGATTCCTTATCGCTGGGACAGCCAGCAGGACATCCCCAAGCGCACCGGGATGAATGATAAGGATGGTGCGTTCCACAGATTTTCCAAAAACGCTATGACCCAAGACCCATATCAGCATCGTGCACTGATCGGACGTGTTCTAAATCGGCCGGCGTATTGATGTTGAACATGGAATGCCCATCGCGGTCTATTTGCCTGATCTCCATTTCGGCAATCACGCGTACGCGAAGAGCGGGATGACCTATCATGCTTTGAATCTTCCGATTATGGAGATTCATCATTTCCTCAAGGACTGGAAGGCAGTCTCGGCCGTACAACGCATGAGTCGGCTGCAGACGACTCGCCCACTGACTGATAACCATATCAGCCTGGTCTTTTAGCCGAACCATATACCGAATGACATCCTGGTTTAGGAACGGCATATCACAGGCCGCGAGGAAGATATGTTGAGTCTGAGCCCGTTGAAGACCCGTGTACAATCCACCAAGACTTCCGCAGTCTGGAATAATATCTCGGATCACGGGTACGTTTGCTTGCAGCGAAGGACTGTCTTGAGCGATGACCACGCAAACCTGCTCAAACAATTCACAGAGGACAGCGCAGCTTCGCTCAAAGAGAGTCCTCTGACCGACAAGGATAAATCGCTTGTCCTCTCCCATCCTCCTACTCTTTCCCCCGGCCAGTAGTACGCCCGTCACATCGCTGATCATGAGCACATAACCTATTTGATAAAAAAAGAGGGGGTAGGTCGCCCCACCCCCTCTATCCTCTTACTACGATAACGCGCGTGCCTAAGAAATGCTACAGCACCTTACCCTTTTCTTTTTTCTTGTTGGCACGACGAGTCAGAACCCATCCTTCCAGCAATACAACACCGACGGCAATAACTGCCGGATAGATATAAGTTTCTTGAGGGATCGGTGGATTCATAAACGTATAGAAGAAGGCAGAAACAGCCATCTTTCGTCCGGCATCGCCATTGTGACCATCCCATGCGAAGAACACGGTCGGAATATATTGTCCCACCTCGAAGAAGGTATCCTCGTCGTAATCCTGGTCCTTCTTATTTCCAACTGGTCGCTGAATCATGACATACCAGCGACCATCCTTCCATTCTCCCTTGAGGAGCTTCATGCTCTCTTCGTAGTTATCGCGTTCCTCAAAATCCTTATCCCATCCTGTACCTTTGAAGGCACGAAGGGAACCGTCTGCTTCCCACTTGACGATATCAACCGGGAATTGGTCGCTGGAACCAAACAAGTAGCGAGGCTTGATCGGGGCAGGTAGCTCTTTCCACTTCACTGCCGTCTCAATGGCAATCGCATCGTTGTATACCGTGTAGTTGTTTTGGTGCGCTGCAATCGATCCCTCCTCGCCTGTCTTCGGCTCCTGCTCTTTAACATCGATATTAACCTGGGTTGGAGCCCAGGGAAGCTTTCCTTCAGCCACGCTCTTGGTCCGGTCATCCCACTCAAGAAGATAGACGATTGATTTATTGTTGTAGAGTGACCGCACCCAGATATCGTCGATTCGGTTTACGAAGTTTCTGGGCTTATGAGTAATTTGTCCACCCATAGCCACGTATCGCTTTGGAGCTTTTTGCCAGGCCTCATGTTCAATGTCGGTCGGAATTTCACCCTCAACGAGATCAGATGGGATCACGAAATTGATCTTCGGCTTATCAGTCAGCGGATCAATCGGAAGCGGGTTACCTAATGCATCCCTTTCACACAACGAATTGACAAAATTCGCGATGTCCCACCGTTCATCCACCGTCGTGTTATCCGCAAACGATGGCATCGGAGTGCCATTGACACCTGTCGAGAAAGTTCGGAAAATGTTGCCCACGTTGTATGGATCCTGGCGACTCCCTCTAAAATTCCAGCACTTATGCCAGTCAGCCGGCTGAATCGAGAAACCCCAATCGTCTTTCAAATTGAAGGCGTTCCCGTCTCCGCGTCCTTCCATGCCGTGACACTCGACACATTTCTTTTCTACGACTAACTCACCACCGCGCTTCTTGCTCTCGTCGGTTGCAGGTTTTGCCTTGAGTTCAGCCAACTGTAATATTGTTTGAGTTTCCGACTGTTTATCCGTAAATTTTCGATCCTTGACCAACTGTGTTGTGACGAAAGACAAGACTTGAAGACGCTGTTCTTCGGTCAGGATACCTTCCCAGGATGGCATGGCGGAGCCAGGCAACCCATGAGTAACCGTCTCAAAAAGATCGTTTTGACCTGGGATTGGCTTTTTCGCATCGAACAATGGTAACTCACCGCTCGCTGTATGCCGAATCTTAAATGTCCCTTGATTGAAGTTTCGCGGACGAGGCCAGAGTCGATCAGCTCCAGGTCCGTCACCGGCACCGTCGACCCCGTGACACCAAACGCACTTGGTGAAATAAACGCGTTTTCCCGCCTCAATCATTTCTGCGGAGGGTTCAGGTGCAAGATCCCCTTTCTTAAAGCCTTCAGGGAGCCCTTGTGCCGAGACAATCGAATAGCTTGCACTAGACACCAGAACGACTCCGAAGGCAGCAACCGCTGCAATTCCGGCCTTCCGAGTTATGCTGTCCATCATGTTCATCCTCATCTCTCTGTATGTCCAGGTTGTCAATAAACTAATCTTGTTTAATCCCAGGTTCGTGGATAGTACCCTGTGTGCCAATATTCGAACAAAATCACCTTCCAGATTTCGTCTACCGTTAAATGCTGTTCCCATGGAGGCATAACCGATGCCCAAGGAAATCCTTCATTGGGCAACCCGATGCCGCCCTTAGAAACACGCCAAAAAATAAACGTTTCCTGAAGCTGTGCGATCGTGCCTGGGTCGGTAAAGTTTGCAGGAATCGGGTTGAAGGCGAAGGCATGTAATCCGCGGCCATTAAGATTATCTCCATGGCAGAAATGACAGTTTTGGAAGAAGATCTCGCCTCCCTCACGGACATACTTCAAATACCCTTGATTCTTGTCGTCCCATGGATTGGCATTAGGCTTCATCAAACGTCCCATACCCTGCTCAACAATATTGGCGTTCGTGTACTCCTGATCGTATTTGCCTTCCTGATTTACCCGATATGGATTTTGAGAAGTCTGCAATGTATAGGTCTTACCATGGACCTTTGTGCTGGCTGGCGGCGCTGGGTGAACTGTTCGTAACTCGATCGGTTCTTCTGATTTGGGCACCATCGCGTTGTAGGAAAACCCACCGACAAGAATTGGAATGAGCACAATATACGCGTAACGCAAAAGCTTATTCATCCCGCCCTGCGCGTCTAATACGTTCATGATAGGCTGTTTGAATTTCTTCCAGTCATCTTCACTGGCCGAAACCCACATGAATACTGCGATAAGAGACACGGTTCCATACATGGCCCGCACGCTGAAGGGAATCGGTGGATAGACTCGGTATTTTAGATAAAGCAGTATGAATGCCCAGAAGCCGATTCCTTGCCAAAAACGAGGAAACGGCATACCCATGGCGCTCATCATGTAGCTCAATCCAGCGAAGCCAGCGACGAAACACGTGAGCTCAAAAAGCATCTGCATCGGCATATAACCTTCGACTAAACGCACAGTGGTCGAGGGCACAATATTGAAGGTCATCCCTCCGAGGAGGAGAATCCCAATCACTCCGACCAGGGCACCGAGTGACATCAAGGCTTTCATAGGCAAACTCCCTTTACTCTCCGCATAACTGATAACCAGTGGCTACTAAATCTTCGGTGGCGGCGCGCCGGCCTTCACCTGCGACAAATAATCGACTATCTTCTTCAACGCACCCGCGCTCAACTTTTGCCCAAAGACTTTCGGCATCGTGTTATCTGGGAACGGCTTTACGACATAAGCACTGGGATCCACGATAGACTCCATGATGTATTCTGCTGGAGATTTTGCAGTACCTTTATACGTGGGATCCTTTATGCGCTGTGGAGCGCTTGTACCTTCTTCAAGTTTAGGACCGATAGTGCCCATGGCTCCCGGGATGCCTGGAATCGTATGGCATGACACACATTGTGCTTTAGCAAAAATCTGGTCGATCGGTTCCGACCCATCAGCCATCAACGAAGTAGCTCCTGCTGGTTTGTCCTCGGCCATCTTGGGACGGTCGGCTTCTGGGATAAACTTCTCGTAGGCCTTCACGATCTCTTCAAAAGAGGGGGCATCGCGTCCTTCACGGACATAGAACCACGTGTCTACCGCTGCCAGCTCAGGAAGGCTGAGAGAGATAGGCGGCTTGTGAATAGCCGGCATTGGACTTTGCTTATCGTTAGTTCCCTTCACTCCATACCCGGACACAACGTAGCAGCTCGGACAGGCATGCGATTCAGCGATATACTCGAGACCGTTCTCAGCAGTTCCTGACCCTGGGAACGCTTCCTTTTGTTCATATTCACGCTTAGACGGATTGCCCTTGGAATACTTGGGATCCGCCAAACGCTCTTTCTCGGACCGCTCTGGAAGACCCGCCAAGTTCGGCGCTCGCTCCCCGAGCATGCCGGCATGGAACGCATGACAAAGTGGACATTGTCCCTTTCCAATAGCTCCTTGTTCTTTATTCTTTCCAATTCCACCAAAAATAATCTTTTCGCCTTCGTCAGCCAACTGTTGAGAAGTCATAGAACTGAAATCCAACTTTTCTTCCTTGGGAGGAAACCCTCCCTCAACTTGAGGAAGCCAGTTGCCGTATCCCGAAAGGAACGCAGCCACGAAAAACATAAACCCGCCGACCTTCAACATTGCACTGAGATTGGTAAAGTACAACGCCATAACGAAGGTCGTCACGGTAATCGTCACAAGAGACACCGGCAGCAAACGGCTTTCGCCATAAAAATTGGTTTTGTAATTGACGATTGCCATGAACAAAAAGAAGCAGGAAACAATTCCGATGAATGTCTTGAACACCGCACGCTTCTTTGCAGCAGGATCGCTGATAGACATCTGAAAATAAACCATCAGGCCTACAAGGATAGCCAGAGCCATCCAACTCGCCGAGAACGTTTGAGCAATCAGGTTACCCAAGATCTTGACCTCCTACAGCTACCGAGGTGGAAAAAGATCTCCTCCCCGTTGAGCCAACTATCAATCAATAAAACGCGATTAGTGACTAGCAGCCGGCTGCGGAACGCTACCTGGGATGCCTGCTTTGGCCTCCACCGGAACCTTCTTTGCCGACAAGCTGCCCATCCAGAAGACGAAAAGGATACTGATCCAGAAAAACAACACATTGAATGAAATCATGTTAGCGGCGAATCCCACCGTATGAGTATAGGCCCAAGGGGAGTTATCCCGCATGATCTCATTGACGTGCCAGAACAGGCGAACGGAAGAACGAATATAGCCCATTAATGCCATCATCCAGGTGAACGCGGTCGCCAACATAATGAGGGCATACTGTGAGCGAACAGAAATCTTACCCCACTCAATCGGCCCCATTTGCTTTGCCCCACTCATCATCACGCTGTTCAGCGCGAACATAAAGAAGAGACATGACAACGTCGTCGCCACTTGCGGAACAGACAAACCGACCCGCACGTTCGCAGGAATATAATACCCGTAAATAGCCAGCCAGATGATGTTGACATACGCGCAGGCAAAGAATACGCCCATGAAAATGTTCCCGAACTTCGCCCATGATACCGTCGAGACTTTATTGCCTCGCATGTACCAGATGAAGCTCAACACTGTGGTCGTAATCATCACATTGATGCCGCCATTCTTCGCCGACATGACCCCAAAGTTACCCAGCACCGGATGCTGCTGTCCTCCCATGGCCTTCAATTCAGCCGGCGACATGACCATGGTGTGCGGCGTAATAAAAACCAAGAATCCGCAGATGAGCAGAAACACAAGATATTTAATGTACCGCTGATACTTCTCAGCACCACGCATGCGGCCCATTGCCTGCCAGAGATAGTAGTTGGAGCTCAAAAAGAGAATTCCGATCATCGTGGCCTGGATAATAAAGAGCCATGCAAGCAAACCGCCCATCAAAGTGATTCCCATCTGCTGACGATACGCATATACTTCTCGCATGAGCCAATAGCCGGCAAAAGGTAGCGGAATTAAGAAGGAGACACCAAGCGCCATTGCGATGTAACCCATCCAATCGTAGTGCGCGCGGTCTTCATCAGTCTTTGCCGCCAGGAACTTATACGCGGCGTAGGCGGCCACGACCCCTCCACCGAACGCCATGTTGCCCAGAATGCGGTGAAGATTTAGCGGGTTCCACAAGGCGGTGTGGATAACATGCCAGATGTTCCCGAGATACCGTCCCTGCTCGTCGACACCGGCAGGCGACATCATGAATCCAATCCAAGAATTCGCCAGGAACATGAGTAGCGTGCCGATGATATTCAAAACCACCGACATGCTCAAATGAATCCACTTAAGGAAACCCTCCTTCATCTTGTCCCAGCCATAGTAATAGATATAGAGGGTCCCGCTCTCAGCCACGAACATCAATGCGTAGATGTGCATCACAGGACGGAATATGCTGGATAGATACCCGAAGAACGCCGGATACAGAGTCAGAAATGTAAAGATCAGAATGCCACCAAGAATGGCCGTGAGCGAGTAAGCCGTGAGACTGATCTTGATAAAATCATAGGCCAGTTGATCGTAACGCTTCGCAAGCGCCTTGTCCTTGGTCACGACACCCATGAACTCGATGATCATACAGAAAATCGGCACAGCCAACACGAAGCTGCCATAATAAAGATGCTGTTGATTGGCAAACCAGATTAAGACACGACTTTCGAAGTTGTATCGCGGATAGTCCTTGGGACCATCCGTGGTCTTAGGAGCGGGAGCGCCGACTACGATACCCTCTGTCTTGTAATAGACATCCCGACCCTTCTCGACTTTATCTCCATCCTTCTTCACCGCATCGCCAGCAGGAGCCTCTTCACCGATAGCCGGGGAAGGCAGAGCTATGACGATTGGGAGTAGAAGGAGGCCGACCATCATGCAGAGCGCCATGATCGAAAACACGCGCTTGCCGGTTAAAAGGCCCATGGGATACCTCCTTAGATACGCTTACGTTAAATTGAGGATGTTCACCAGAAGACTCGACCACCTCTCGCAGCCTATTTTCGGAATAGGTACCAGTAGTCCAGTCCCTGCATATCCATTAAGTAATGATCAACAAACGTAAAATAGCCGACCGCAATAACAAGAGAGACGATCACTGCAATGACAGGATTATTCAACGCGCTCATTTCCCTCTTCTCCTCTATTTACCTGGCCATACCTTGATTGAATTACGAACCAGAGCCCTGTGACTTAGGCAAGATTCATGATCTCAGCAGGGACATTGGATTCCAGCAAGCCAGTAGAAAAACCATATTCCGACGGCGCAGGTGATGTAGAAAATCATCTTGCCGATTTTTATCTTTATTTCGCTGTCAGGTGTAGCTGTTGCCATCGTCTTCTTTGCTCCTACCCAAAAAATAGAATTTCAAGAAATTCAAAAACACTACAGTTTCTTGACAGACATTCCACCCTGTGTTATCAGATTTTGTCGCATGTGGACGAATCAAATAGGAGAACCCGTGACGAAAAACTCAAAAGTATTTGACATTATAGTTTTGGCCGGCATGGTTGTCAACATCATTTTGGCCGTGTTTTTGATTCTCTACTACTTTGATTTCCTGTAAATTCATCCGATTTTTTCTCCCCCTCTTCTTTCATTCCCGTCTTTGAAATTGCGCAACGAAATCCGATCGTCTCATCTCGAAAGTCCGGCATCATCTTACTTCGACTAGTGATTCGAACATCTCCTCCGGTCGTCGTATAGCCTCCGCCACGAAGCACTCGATAGGTGCCGTACTCAGGACTCGGTGGGTTTTGTTCAGGTGAGCTCTTGTAGTACGTTTCATCATACCAATCGGCCACCCACTCGATGACGTTGCCCGCTCCGTCCATCACTCCATAGGCACTCTTGTCAGCCTGAAAGCTTCCCACCGGCGCGGATACTTCATACCCATCCTGTACCCGGGCCCAGTTGGCGCCATTGGCCTGTTCTTTGTTCCCCCATGGCCAAAGCCTCCCGTCACTTCCCCGCATCGCCTTTTCCCATTCCGCTTCCGTCGGAAGCCGCGTGCCTTTCCAACGGCAATACTCCGTTGCATCGTCCCACGACACATAGACGACCGGCTGATTTGTCCCTTTCACCTTTCCGCCGCTCTTGGCGTAACGCGCAGGTAGCCCGGGCTTCCGATGGCCGGTCGCCAGGACGAACTGCTGATATTGATGATTCGTCACTTCATACCGATCGATAGAAAACGCATCCAAGTAGATGGTTCTTGGTGGTTGCTCATCGAACCCTCCGCTCTCTGTTCCACGAACGAACGGCCCCTCCGGAATCGTCACCATTTCCTCTTGAACCGGTGCTTCTTTTGCCGCGCTGTCCTGCTCCGGCTGGGCCACATCGGTCGAACCAATCGGCTCTTCGAATGGCGTGAGGGTGGTGCCTCGCAAGATAGCAACGATGGGCATGGCGGCACAGGCCAATACGACGAATAAGAAGACAACCTTGAACTTGGTTTCCAGCATACTAAGACTCAGGACCACTCCCGGCTTGATCCAGATCACTCGCACAGCGAATGCCGATCGTCACGTCTGTCCGCCAATGTTTGGCTGCAAATCGCTTTGACAACCTCGCATTGTGTTCGGTTTCCTTCCATGAGCCCCCGCGCACGACTTTGAGATCTGCGTTTTGAGGTCCTTTGGGGTCACGAAACGGAGATTTCTTGTAGTGGTGTTCATCATAGGAGTCTTCGACCCACTCCGCGACGTTACCCGTCATGTCATAGAGGCCATAGGGACTCCGTCCCGCATCGAACGACCCAGGGGGGGCAAGATACTTATACCCGTCTTCACTTCCATGCACATTGGCGGCGTTGGCGACAAACTCATTTCCCCATGGATATTTTTTCTTGCTCTCGCCACGACCAGCCTTCTCCCATTCCGCCTCCGTGGGAAGTCTCTTGCCGGCCCATTTGCAATAGGCGGCCGCCTCGTCCCAGGAAACACTCATGGCAGCCAATTCCGGCTTCAAAATCTTCGACTGATCGTCTTCGAACACCTCGATCCTGGGCATAGTGCGCTTGGTCATTTTCGCGAAGCGCATGTATTCCTCTTGTGTGACTTCTTTGAGATCGAGATAGAATCCCTTCAGGTAAACTTGATGCTCGGGAGCCTCATCGGGATCCCCTTCATTACTCCCCATCGTAAAAGGGCCTTCGGGGATCTGCACCATCTCCCGACCTTCATCCCCCATTTTCGTTTTGTACATCGAGAAATCCTGAGCCGACAACTTGCTCGCTGCCTGTCGGACTTCCGACTTCACCGACATAGCAAGCTGCTTCATTTGATTGGCCTTATAAGACTCATAGACCAGCAGGCCGATCATGAGAATGAACGAGGCAAACACAAAAATGATGGACCCGACTAAGACGCCCTTGTTTTCCACGAACACCTCTACAACGTGGAGGAATTACCGATAAGATGTCGATGTCTCACCCTGTTCCGATGCGGTCTTCCTGGCAGCACGCACATCGAGCAACATTGATATCTGGACGCCAAGGAATCCACCCATGGCAGCCCCCGCACCTGCACCGACCCAGATCCGATCAACACCTGCCAGCACCCAGGCTAACGCGCCACCCAGCACCGCCCCGATCAGGATACTGACGAGAAATCGACGCCCGCCGAGAAAGCCGATGACGATGCCAAGAACAATCCCCACAACGATGGCTACCGGCATCAGCCCACCGCCCACGGTCATCCCGATCAGAGCACCGACAGTGCCCATCACGGTTATCCCTAGTGCAATGTCAAATACCTTTTTCTCTTGCCACCACATTAAACCATCACAGACCGAGCGGAAAAAGACACATCCTTACTTAATGGGAGTCGCGATCAGCGGACCAAAATCGATTTCGACACCAGGCGCCGCGATAATGGAGATCCCCCATGCCTTCTCAGCCGGCTCATGTTGATGAATTCGCTTGAAATCCTCGTACACATTCACCCGCTCCTCAAACCACTGCCCGACCTCCTTAGTCCCGGTCTGCACGACGATCTCGGAGCCGCTGAACATGCCACCTTCCGTCAAGGTGCCGTCCGGCTTCGACCCACTCCACACATATTTCGTGAACACCGGGATAAAGAGGAGATCGGTATCGAGGGACGCATAGACCGCAGCCAGTGGCTCGGTTCCAGTCGTTGCCTTGTTGAGACGCCACCGCCAAGTCAGAATAGGATAGGCCTTGGGGTCCCAATCGATTTTTTTCTTCTTAATCCGCTGACCCGCGTCCTTCGCCGACAAAAAGTTCACCCCGCTCTCGGACTGCACTTTATAGGCTTCTCGGCCTTTCGATTGACTTCGCTGATTTTCGTGATCCCACTGCAAAGGAAACCCATCCGCGTCCTTCGCCTGAAAGTCCTCCAGGACTAACGGTTGCGCTTGGGCAAACACGAAAGGCTGCCACATAACAACGCTCATCGGCAGGCTGAGAACGACTGCTGCACAACGCAGAACCCGACGCTTCATATCCTTCATTCCCTTTCTTATGTTTCTTGAGATGGAACCGGCGCGAGCAGTGGAACCTGTTTCTCTCGGAATTCTTCATCCATCACCGGCTGTTGTCCGCGCTGGCACATCCAGAACAGAGCGAGCACTGCCGTCCAAAATACCACCATGTTCAACGTCACCATTTTCGTGGCGAATTGGAGGTCCGGGGTGAAGGCCCACGGCGAGACATCGGCCATCAGTTCACTGACATGCCAAGACAAGCGCCCCGACGAACGAATGTACCCCATCAAGCCCATCACCCAACTAAAAGACGCCGCCAACCCGAACAATCCGACCATGCCGCGCAGCGGAATTTTCCCCCACTGAATTGGGCCATGCACCACCGCTCTTCTAAGCATGAGGCGATTGATCACTACACCAACCACGATCACTGTCAGCGTTGTGACGGCTTGTGGAGCTGAAAGACCGACCCGAACCTTTGCCGGCAAATAGAACCCATAGATCGACAACCAGATGACATTCAACACACCCACCACATACAGTACCGTGATGAGCGCGTTTCCAGTCCTGACCCATGAGATGGTCATGGTTCGATTCGCTCGGCGATAGTACAAAAAACTAAGGGCTGTGACGAGAATCAAAATATTAACAGCACCATTTTTTGCCGACATGACTCCGTAGTTGCCGATTACGGGATGCTGAGCACCTCCCACCGCCTTCACTTCGCTCGCAGACATCAACAAGGTATGCGGCGTCAGCCAAATAAAGAGGGCCAGCATCAACACCCCCAACAAGAGCTGATAGTAAGGCTGATAGCGCTCGCCTCCTTTGATTCGAGCCATACTCTGCCAGAGGTAGTAGTTGATCCCCAGGAATAAGACACCGATCAAGAGTGCCTGAACCACAAACAGCCACGTGAGCAACCCCCCCATCATCGTCACACCCATAGTCTGGCGAAACATGAACACCGACTTCATCAACCAGTAGCCGGCAATGGGCATAGGTATGAGCGCACAGACCGTGACAAACAAGAAGACATATCCGACCCAATCGAAATAGGCTCGCTCCTCGTCGGTCTTGCTCGTAAAAAATCGATAACAGGCATAGGCCAGCACTACCGCCCCACCGGACATGATATCTGCAAGAAAGCGATGGACGTTCAGAGGGTTCCAGAGTGCAGAGTGCAGCAGATGCCAGGCATTTCCCAAGAACCGCCCCTGCGCATCCACCCCGGCAGGTGCCATCATGAAAGCCGACCAGGCATTCACCATCACCAATAACAAGGTCCCCACAATGTTCGTTAGGATGCCGATCGAGGCGTGGACCCACTTCATGCTCCGGTCCGTCATCCGATTCCAACCGTAGTAATAGACGATCAGCAGCAGCGTCTCTCCGAGGAACACCGCGGCGTAGACCGGCATGAAGCCCTTAAACGTCCCGCCCATATAGGTCATGAAACTGGGGTACAGCGTGATGAATATCGTCAGCATCACGCTGCCGATGAGCGCTGTGACGGACAGTGCCAAAACCGCCACCTTCGCCAGATCTCTCGCGAGGCCGTCGTAGCGAAGCGCCAAGGCCGGCTTCTTGGTGATTAACCCAAGGAACTCGAGCAACGCGCAAAATAAGGGAAGCGCGAGGACAAATCCGCCGAAATAGGTATGTTGCTGCGTCACGAACCACACCAGCAACCGACTATCTAACGAGCCGACGCGCGGATAGACCGTTTCATGCGGGGTGGGAGCCGCCGGTCCCTGCGGAGTCCCCTCAGTGCCGAAGTACACATCCGTCGATGATTCTGCAAATGAGAGATCTGGTCCATTCCATGCGCCTCCAACGGTAATCGCGACCATCGCGATGCAGATCGCAATACTGATCACAGAACGCTTCAACCTGAATCCTTGCCCCATACATCTACCCCTTCGTTCCGGTCTTATCGAGTACCATTTCCCCAGCCGTACCCTCAGCCCCGACCGTCTTTCCAAGAATCCCCATGACGAACGGGCAACGTAACATTCCACTCGACAGCTGTGGGGCCTGTTCATCCTCCACATGGCGGCGATCGCCCAGATAGTACCCATACACACCCATCAGCGCCGTCACCAGCGCGCCCATCACGGCGGCTGAGCCCGGCGTAATCGTCGGCTGCCTCACAACAAACAGCAACAGTCCCATCGTCACGAGATAATAGGTCGAGGCAAAGGCCATCCCAGGCCACCACCAATATTTCAGCAACTCACTCGGCGCAGTCTGACGGAGCGTATGGGTCCACGACATAGATGGATAGAGTCCGCCAAAATACGCACAGAGGGCCAGGCCACCGCCAAGGATCGTCACACTCAATAATTGAGCCAACGCGGCTCCTTGAACATCCGCGATGACCATCCCCGACAACGATGCAACCGCACCCATACCAAGACCCATCACGACCCAGGGTCCCAATTGCCCAGCCCTACGCTGCACCAAGGCACGAAGTTGCTCGCCATCAGGGAACGTGAGAAATGGTCGTCCCAACAGCGAGAGCTTACGCACATGTCCGATCTCAAACGCATCGCGGGCGACGGCCGTGCATGAGATGATGATCGCCATCATCGCCGGCCCATCAGGATGTTGGAGATAATCGTAATTCATGATCCATAACAGGGTCAGTACCAACAACGAGAGCTGAGTGCCGTACACGGCTCCGATCCATCCGGCAAGCCAGCTCAGGAGACGCGCTCCATCTTCGCGGATAATGACGGACCATGGGGAAGACCGGCCAATCCGATAGGCCAGGACCGAGGTGACCGTTGCCACCAGACTACTGACCGTCAACAAGACAAGGGGGTCTGAGATCGGAACGAGATGCTTGACGAGACGATACACCCCGAACGCGACCAGTCCGGGGACAACCATTACAATCCGTTTCTGCTTGCGCACGGTCTCTTCCGTGACAGCCAAACTTAAACTCGGAAGAACCCGCAAAGCCATCCGATGCAACATGATGTTCAGGACTGAGGCAGCAGGACTGTTGACTGAGCCAAGGGAATGGCCGGTTTCATTCTTTGTCCCTTCTCAGCACTCAGCCCTCAGCGCTATTTAGATGAACCCATCCCAAAATACTTCGCCTTCACTTCTTCCATCAGAGACACGGTAATACGAGACAATCCACGATCCGCTGCCGTGCGCTCAAGTTCGATTCGAGCCATAGCGCGAACCGGCGCCGGCACTCTTTCCAACCGCCGCTCTGCCTCAGACTCCCATTCAATTCGCTCGCCGATTTTTGGACGCAACAACGCATCGTATGTGACCACTGGAAAACCATGCTGACGAACATCTTGCTCCACGTCCTTCTGAACAAGCGTTGCGACATAGGGTGGCAGGCGATCCAGCCGGTGCAATGCCTCATCAGTCCACATCAATCGATCGACAAGTCCCTGCGTCTGTCCCTCCGGCACATCGACACCGACTTTCAACCCACAGCCCTTGCATTCTGAACGGATGAACCACTGAGGGGCACCACGTTCGCCGTCACGTTCTTCAATCCCCTCCGTATGCATCCATCGCCCACAGCCGCAGGTCAGCATCTCAACAGTTTACCCAATCTTCCCCGGATAAAGGATATACAGCATCGTGTAGGTAAAGCTCCCCGTGACAAACAAGACACAATAAATGACCATCGTAAATCGGCCGAGTGCGCGATGCCGCTGTGCGCCATCGGGCCAGATCCGTTGAATCGTCATCTCGATCGCGAACACACTTGCGACCACCATGAGAAATACGAGATACACCTCCAGTTTCCGCATTGAAAAACCGACGGTCGCCACACGCGAAAAAAACAGCCCGAGCACCACCACGGCAATTCCGCTGAAGATGAACCCGATCCTCTTCCACGTCGTCAGCAACCGCGACTCCCGGAGGGACCGCGCTCCATCAACAAACTGTTGAGCGCGAAAGCCCAACACAATCATGTACACCGCCATGATCAAGCCGATGATGACAAGAAAGATATGGAGCGTGAGCACCGGAATAAAAACGTAATCATAAAGCGATTGAGAGCCACCGAATCCCTCTTTCCCCTCCACGGCCAATACGCCAAGTTGTCGAAAGAGATAATAGACAATGAAGAAGCTGAGCATCGACATCATTCCCCCGAACATCAACCAATGATGGGCATCGGCGTTTCGCTTGCGAGCTTGGACCCATCCCAGGATGAAGAGGCTGGTAAAGAGCGTAGCCATCAGCTGGCTTAAGTCCGCTCCAGTCGTGGCATGGGTTCCGAAGAATCCCGGCTCGCGTAACCAATCCATTGCTACTCCACCAAAGACACTCCAAAGGTCATTCGTTAAACGAAAAACCCAACCAACTCGTGTGTGGATTAGGGCTCCCCCACGACTGGCGTATGACAACTGGCAGGTTACGGCTTCACACCCTGGACAACAGCCGTCTTCTCCAATTCTACGACGGAGCCAAATCCCGACTTGGTCAACCATTGCATTGCATCGCTGCATTTGTAACAACTGCCGTGCTGCGTATTCACAAGAATATGGATCGTGAACGCAGTGGTCCAAGCCGGACCAGTGCCGGTTTCATCTAAAAATCGATCCTTTATGATCAACCGTCCTCCTGGCACAAGCGATGCGAAGGCCTTTGTGACCAGATCTTGGTTCAGCTGAAACGTTTGATAATGAAGAATGTCCGACATCAAGACCACATCGTATGGCCCCCCGAGCTGGTCTCTATCGAAATCACCAGGATGCAATGTGATTCGTGATTCCAATCCTGCATCCTTGACTGTTTTTTCCGTCAGCTTCAATGTAGCCGGGAGATCAAAGACTGTTGCGCGTAATTCAGAGTACACCTGGCAAAATGCAATGGCGTTCGTACCGGCCCCGCCGCCCAGATCCAACAGCCGCTCACTTCCCACGAGCTTCAGCCGTTGAGCAAAATCAGGGCCGCTTTGCCGGCCAATCCGATTGAGCACCGCTAATACGTTGCTTCCCAATTCAGGATCGGTCTTGAAAACGTGCCGATCGACCGCCCGTCGCCCCGTTCGAATCGTTTCTTCCAGCTTTCCCCAATTATTCCACTCCGCATCGTGCAAGAGGAGCAGATGGCCAACGTACTGAGCCGAATGCCGGACGAGGTACTTCAGTGCCGTCGAAGAGTTGCCATACAAGTCACCCTCCTTCGTCAACAACTTCATCGCGACGAGGGCATTCAAGAGGAGAACTAAGGTCGACTTATCGGTCAGAATTCGCCCCGCGATATCCTGGACTGCCTTCGGTTTTTCATCGATTGCGGAAAAGACATCCAGCTTCACCGCGGTCAGGAGGATTTTGGTCTCCCAATAGTAGCCAAGCTGGAAAACTTCCGTGAGTGAGAGTTCTCGTGACACACCAATCCCTCAAGCTAGCGCTTTAAAATTGGCATCTTACCTACTGCGGAAAGAGAAAGGCAAGGTGACTAATCTGACTGGAAGCGGCTGAAAACACGAAGGGCAGCGGGGGTTCCGCTGCCCTTTGGTTACGAGACAAGTGAAACAGGCTTACTTGATTTCAGCCTTGAGGTTGGCGGTGCCGCCATCGGTCACATCGACCTCAAATTCTACCTTCTTGGCTTTACCCGCGAAAGGATGCCAGGCCACCACCTTATGCTTGCCGGCAGGAACATCTTTGATCTCGAAGGAACCATCGTCCTTCGCAACGGCAAAATGCGGGTTCGACACGGGCAGGAAGAACGATTGCATGAACTCATGCTGGTCGCACTGTAACCGGTAATACCCTTCCTTTTCTGCGCCGCCACGGAAGGTCACTGGCTTATCAAGCTTGTCACCCTTTTTGGCCAAACCGATATTGAACCCGGTTGCCGAGGTCGTGCCCTTCACCGTGAAGCTGTGTGGATTATGGAGCACACCGGCGACAGACTTAGGATCACCGGGATCTGCATCTGTGTTTTCAACCTTGAAGGGCCGAGTGTTGACGACAATACCGCTGAACGGTTGGAATTCACAAAATGCGGCCACGACTTCCGTTCCGGCATAGCCGTCTACGAACGCCTTGTCTTCGACATCCACAATCGCGACGACCGCATTCTTCAACCCACCGTCCTTGCTCACTTCGATCTGTTTGAGAAACCGCTTATCCCCATCCATCAAACTCTTATTCGGATTCTGGGGACAGAACTTTGGATTCGGGAACTTTGAGAAGAGAAATTCCTTCTGTTGTGGCTGCCCGGCATACGTCACCTTTCCGGTGATTGTTCCCCCCGCATACGAGGTGAGAGGCGCCGCGACCAACGCGACGGCTGCTACACCAACCATGACTGATAGCGCACTTTTCATTGGACTGCCTCCTTGTAATTGATCAACCACCTATATCCCTGACTTGCTCTCCGCCCTTTCCCATCAGCCGAGTGAGAAACTCTTGAACGACATTGGCTTACCGCAGACACAATCAACCATCCGCTGGCGAGACTGACTCAGATCGAATTATGTATATGAAATCCTACCGCCCGCTGTCAATGTCAAACAAGGGGCGCGTAATGGCTTTCCCACAGTAGCTATTTTGCTATCGTCCTGATACAGTGGATGAAATTTTGACGCCTCCTCTAACCTGGAATATTTGAGTGAATCGCAGCCGCATACCCTTCCCGCATTAGCACCCAAATGATCGCATCAACAGCGCCTGCCAACGACCTCAAGCGTACCTACTCGGTCTATGTGACGGTGTTACTGTTCGGCCTGATTGCCACGAGCGCACTCATTGGTGTTCCGTTATTCGGATATGTCTATGGATATACCTGGCTTGATTGGACCATGTTCGTGCTCCTGTACATCATCACGGGACTGGGCATTACAGTCGGGTACCACCGCATGATCTCACACCGGAGTTTCAACTGTCCCGACTGGGTCAAGGCCGGCTTCCTAATTGCGGGAGGATGGGCCCTGCAAAACTCCGCTCTCAAATGGGGAGCCGATCACATTCGCCACCACGCCGCCTGTGACCAAGACGCTGATCCGTATAATGCAAAGCTGGGATTCTGGCACAGTCACTGCGGATGGCTCTTTTCCGATCAGCGCTATTCCGACGGAAAATATGCCACGCGCCTCCAGCAGGATCCGGTTGTGATGTGGCAACATCGTTACTACACGCCGATCTTCCTCTCAGGGTTGGTGCTCCCGTTTGTGGTGGGCTTTCTCTACGCCGGATTGGTCGGCGGTGTCAGCTGCTTCATGCTGGCCGGTGTGGGTCGGACTTTTGCCGTGCTGAATTCGACCTTTTGTATCAATTCAGTTTGTCATCTCTGGGGAAGCCAACCACACAGCCATGCGGATTCCAGTCGAGATAGCTGGCTGGTCTCGCTCCTGACCTTCGGCGAGGGGTATCACAACTATCACCACACCTATCAAAGCGACTACCGCAACGGTCCTCTTTGGTATAACTTCGATCCATCAAAATGGGTGATTTTCATGCTGTCGCTTTTGGGATTAGCCTGGTCGCTCCGTACCGCCAATGCGGCTGATTCCAGATCTTCAAATCTCTAAGCAACCCTCTAACGCGGAACAACCGATGGCCAGGTAGCGGAACGAGTCGCCTACTTAGCATCTTTCAAGAGTCCGCAGGCTGTTCAAAAAGGCTGTCCAGCAAGATCGCAGCAAGCGAGGAGGCGAAGCGTACTCTGGGCCGTACGTTGAGCCTCTAAGCGCCGCGAGAACGCCGCTGGTGGACTTTTCCAACAGCCTGTTAATATTTTCGCAAGGATACTGGTGGGAGATTCCACAGCTCTTCGCGGATGATGGCCCAGAGAGTATCAAGCATGTAGGTGAGGTCGGGCGCCGTTTGAGTCAGCAACTTGATGGCGACCCCCGGCACGGTCGGCGTCGATACTCCTCCCAGCACGTGGCCCGGACGTTCATCCAAGACAGACGCGATCTTCGACTCCAGTCGGCTCCAGGTATCGGACGCGACGGCATCGTTGACCACATAGAAAGAGGCGACATAGTTCCATTCTTCTGCAAGCCCTACGCAGCCCAAGTCAGTAGCTGGATCAAGGACATATCGCTCCAAAAGAGAACTGCCGGATGCCGTTGTGATACGGATTTCGTTCTCCAGATCGGTAAACGCCCATCGCTCCTCTCGGGCGATACGCCCGGATGCGACGGCATCCCACAAGAGAAGAGTCCCACCCGGCGCCAGCGTGGCATGGAGTATCTGACGAAATCGTGAACCGGCGAACGGAATGGTGTGCTCGGGGACCCATTCCAAGATCGCACCAGGCCCAACGGTAATATCGATGTGCTGTTGCGAGACCTTGCTCTCGGTTCGGTAGACCCGATTGGCAGAAGGTGAGGAAATCAGGACGTGCGTGTCTCGATCCAGGCTCATGTCTATGGACAAATGGTCTCCTCCGACCAGGCCTCCGGATGGATTGACGAGAAGCGTGTACGCGGCCCCCGTATCATCAAGATAAATGGGAGGAAGGAGCTTCCAAGGCGTTGTGAAGTACGAGTGTGCGATGATGGTTCGGCGGTCAGGCTTGACATAGTCAAGCCTGAGCTCACCGACTCGTCCGATAAATTCGGTGGAAAACGTGGGCGACGTACTTCTTTTTCCGGAGGGACTTCTTTTTTCAGAAGTGTTTCGTTTCTGAGCCGTACGTCTTCCCGAAGCAGTCTTTTTTCGTGGTCTCGTTGAAGCCTGCACGATTATGAGCGCCTCGCTCGCTGCGGTATGCGCTGCTCCAACCAGGCCACCACGGCATCCAGTCCTTCGCCGGAGAGGATGTTGGTGAACGCGAAGGGAAGATCGCCGCGCATCCGGCGGGTATCACGATCCATGACTGACAGATCGGCACGCACGTGTGGTGCCAAATCCATCTTGTTGATGACGAGAAAGTCTGATCGAGTAATCCCTGGTCCACCCTTACGTGGGATCTTGTCACCGCCCGACACATCGATCACATAGATGACATGATCCACCAACTCAGGGCTGAAAGTCGCCGCCAGGTTGTCGCCGCCACTTTCCAAAAAGATCAATTCAACATCAGGATGGCGCCGAAGCAGGTCATCGATCGCCTCTTGATTGTGCGAGGCGTCTTCTCGGATGGCCGTGTGAGGGCACCCACCCGTCTCGACGCCCACAATCCGATCGACCGGCAAGGCTGCGCGCTTCGTCAGAATTTCAGCATCAATTTTTGTAAAAATGTCGTTTGTTACAGCGGCTAAACTGTACCGATCTCGCAATCTCTGACAGAGGGCTTCAACGAGTGCGGTCTTGCCCGATCCCACCGGCCCTCCGATCCCGATGACCGGAATGCCTTTCACTCTTGCCTGAGTGGGCGCCCAGTCGTGGCGATGTTCCTTGTTGATGTCATGCATGGCAAACTCGAAGGGTTCAGGGCTCATCGCCCCGGCATCAACCTTCTTTTCCCTTTCTGTTATGAATGATAGTTAGACATTCTCAAGACCGGAAGAGTCTCCACTCCAACCGACCATGGCGCATCGAATAGATATCTTGGATGGGAGACCACGAGCTCATCGCTGCGTCCGAGTCGGTTTCACGACTGATGCGATCGATCAGTGGAAGCCATTCACTGAGTATGCGCTGTCCTTCATGCTGACCGATCGGACTCAATCTCATGGCGGCAGACACAAATCCGACCGCCGTTTGGTACAAGAAGGCCGCCACAGCCGCTTCGGGTTCCCATCCACTGACACTCAGTGTCAGTCCAAAGCAGACCGCCAGATGACCGGGCGCTTGTTCAGATTCTATCGCATCACGGTACTCGCCGAGAACCGTCTTGGTCCGAAGCTGATCCGCCGCCATGCGTATGACCTGACGACCCATTTGGCGACTGGCCATTCGCGACTCACGACTCAGCTTCGTCGAATCCAACTCCCGATCGACCTGGGCAGCCAGGGAGACATTTCCACCGGATCCGGCTTGATTCGCCCATTTTACCGCGAAGGCCTCTCTCCGGCTCATGCCTCCACGCAACAGATCCCCCACGTAGCGAGCCAGTTGATCAGAATTCTTCACCTCTCCGCCTTGGATGGCCGCTTCTAATCCCGAGGAAAACGCGTAGCCTCCGGAAGGGAAGAACGTGTCGATGAACCGCAACCCTTCAAGTAATGCGGGTGTATTCATATCGGACACACGAGAATAAAAAAGCCGGCCCCTTACCTTTCACGATGGCTCCGTTACTCGTAGCAGAACCGGCTGTTCTGTTCGTTAAAACAATTGATACCGCTGCGCCAGCGGCAGCACAATCGCCGGTTCGCAGGTGAGCGGCACACCATCGGCCGTCACGAGATACGTCTCCGGATTAACCTCAACTTTCGGCAACGCATCGTTCAGCTTGAGATCACGCTTCCCCAAATTGCGGCAGTTTTTCACCGCGGACACGCGCCTCTGCAAACCGAGCCGCTTCGGAATCTCGTGATCCAACGCCGCCTGAGACACGAAGGTAAAGCTGGTGCTTGAAAGTGCACGGCCGAATGCGCCGAACATCGGACGGCTGATGATCGGCTCCGGCGTCGGGATCGACGCGTTGGGATCGCCCATTTGAGCTTGGGCGATGAAACCGCTCTTCAATACCATCTCAGGTTTCACACCGAAAAACTCCGGTTTCCAGATAACGAGGTCGGCGATCTTTCCGACCTCCACCGAACCGACTTCATGGGCGATACCGTGCGTGATGGCCGGATTGATCGTGTATTTGGCCACATAGCGCCTGGCCCGGAAGTTATCGTTCTGACCAGAATCCCTCCCGCTCGTGGGCTTGAGATGCCCGCGCTGCACTTTCATCTTATGGGCGGTCTGCCACGTTCGGGTGATGACTTCTCCGATGCGGCCCATGGCCTGCGAGTCCGATGACATGATACTGATGGCCCCCATGTCATGAAGGATGTCTTCCGCTTGAATGGTCTCACGACGGATGCGGGACTCCGCGAAGGCCACGTCTTCGGGTATGCGCGGGTTCAGATTGTGACACACGATCAACATGTCAAGATGCTCGTCCATCGTGTTGATGGTAAACGGCCTGGTGGGATTGGTCGAGGACGGCAGGACGCTCGGCTCGCCGCAGATCTTAATGATGTCCGGCGCGTGACCACCGCCCGCGCCTTCCGTATGGAAGCTATGGATCGTTCTCCCCTTGATGGCCCTGATGGTGTCCTCGATATATCCGGCCTCATTGAGCGTATCCGTGTGGATCGCGACCTGCACATCATAGTGGTCGGCCACACTCAAACAGGTATCGATCGCGGTCGGGGTGGTGCCCCAGTCTTCATGCAGCTTCAACCCGATCGCGCCGGCTTCGATCTGTTCATTCAATCCTTCAGGCCGTGACGCGTTGCCCTTGCCGAGATAGCCGAGATTGATCGGAATGCCCTCGGACGCTTCCAGCATGCGATGAATGTTCCATGGCCCAGGCGTACAGGTCGTCGCACTGGTCCCGCTTGAAGGACCAGTCCCGCCACCGATCATCGTGGTCAGTCCGGCTGACAGCGCTTCCCAACATTGCTGCGGACAGATGAAGTGGATGTGCGTGTCGATACCACCAGCGGTGATAATACGGCCTTCTCCGGAAATTGCCTCTGTTCCAGGGCCGATCTCCATGCCGGGCGTGACGTTGGGCATGAGGTCGGAATTTCCGGAATGACCGATACCGACGATGCGGCCGTCCTTGATGCCGATGTCGGCCTTGATGACACCCGTATAGTCAAGGATGAGCGCGTTGGTAATCACCGTGTCGAGCTGGCCGCTTGTGCTCGTGGCTCGAGCGGACTGTCCCATCCCGTCACGAATGGTCTTGCCGCCGCCGAAGACGGCTTCCTCTCCGGCAACGATCCGATCCTCTTCGACTTCGATGATGAGATCCGTGTCGCCAAGCCGGACACGGTCGCCGACCGTGGGACCGTACAGAGATGCGTATTGTTTGCGTGAAATTTTCACCGTGCGCCTCCTTTTCCAAATCCGCGTTCAGCAGCAAGACCGACAGCCTTGGCCTTGACCTTCGGATCATCCAACAACCCATCAGTCAACCCGTTGACACCCTGGGCGAGCCGGTTACCCGAAAGGGCCACGAGCGTCACCTTTTTTTCTTCTCCCGGTTCAAAACGCACCGCCGTGCCGGCAGGAATGCGGAGCCGGAACCCGAACGCTTGCTCACGATCAAACTTCAGCGCACGATTGGTTTCGAAGAAGTGACAGTGAGAACCGACCTGAATCGGTCGATCACCCAAGTTTTTGACCGTCATGTCTTTTATCTCTCGTCCTTTTAAGATCTCGATATCACCGGCCACAGTCATTATTTCACCGGGCACGATCGGAGCAGACAGCTCGGCTTTCACGGCAGCCGCTAAGGCTTCCTTCGACCTCTGTGGCACGTCATGTTTTTTCATTTTCGCTCCTCCTGCCCCACCGACCTTTGTGATCAACGATTCATTCGCAGCATACGCGATCCCATGCTGCCCGGCGTTTCCCAATAGCGATGCCGCTCCGATTCCTGCCGCAACGCGCCCGCTGTGGGCGAGAAACTGCCGCCGCGACGGTCCGGTTTTCTCGGAAGTACTTCGTTTTTCCTTGTCGTCTCCAGAGTCCTGTGGCTCTTTCGCTTTCATGTTACTTCACTCCTTTCATGGTCTGTGCGCTCTACAAATATGAGCGTTTTTCATGCGTCCTTCATGGGTCTTTCATACATATGGAGTACCATGCGCGCATACCCAGACTATGGAATCGGATTGTGAACCGTCACCAATTTAGTCCCATCGGGAAAAGTTCCTTCGACCTGGAAATTAGGAATCATCTCCGGCACACCAGGCATCACATCCTTACGAGACAGTATCTGGGTCCCGTAGGTCATGAGCTCTGCCACAGACTTGCCATCGCGAATACCCTCCAGCACTGCCGCTGTCAGGTACGCAACGGCTTCCGGATGATTGAGCTTGAGGCCGCGCTTCTTGCGATCGGCCGCGAGCTGCGCCGCGACGTAAATCATCAGCTTGTCCTGTTCTCTCGGACTTAGACGCATAAAGACCTCCTCTTTAAAAGACCGTGGCTATAGCGAGATTTATAAATGAAATCAATGTCTTACATTATGGATTCGTTAGCTGTTAATGAAAGCGAAGATTTTTACTACAGAATGGCGGGGTGTGTCCAGCCTCATTTCACCTTATACGGTCAAGTGCTGCCTCACCATGTCGGCATTCAACTCTGTGCTCTTACCTTGGACCTTCACGGCCCCTTTGGCCATGACGACATACTTCTCCGCAAGGCGGGCGGCAAAATGGAGCCCCTGCTCGACCAACAGAATCGCGAACCGGCGCGATTTTTTAAAGCCAATGATCACATCCTCGATCTGATCCACGATTGATGGCTGAATCCCTTCCGTTGGCTCGTCCAAAAGAAGAAGCTTCGGGCTGGACAAGATCGCTCTTCCGATCGCCAACTGCTGTTGCTCGCCTCCGCTGAGTACACCCCCAGGCCTATGGAGAATCTGGGTCAACTTCGGAAAGAGATGATAGACCTCATCGAACGCCTCTTTTTCAGAGACATCTCCGTTGATGGAAGGACGGTTCCAGTAGCCAAGCAGCAGATTCTGATGCACCGTCAAGTGCGGGATGATTTCTCGGCCCTGTGGCACATAAGCAAGGCCTTTTCTCGCCCGACGGTCCGTGCGGTCATGGGTGATATCCGCGTCGTCGAACGTAATCTTTCCCGACTTGACCGGCAGCAAGCCGGTCAGCGTCTTCAAGGTAGTCGTCTTTCCAACCCCGTTTCTGCCCATCAGGCACACTACCTCGCCCGGTTCGATCGTAAAGGAAACATTCCGAAGAATATGACTTTCGCCATAGTAAGCATTGATGTTCTCAAGCGCCAACGTCAAACGAGTTGTTTCTTGTGCCATTGCCGACTGTTTCCGTTCTGAAACTAATGCGCTACCTTGGCCCGGCCAAGGTAAATTTCTCGAACATGATCATCAGCTTGAACTTTTTCGACTGTTCCTTCACAGATGACCGTTCCTTCCGCCAACACGGTCACGATGCGCGCGATCTGTCGGACGAAATCCATGTCATGTTCGATCACGACGATCGCATGCTTTTCGGACAGCGACTCCAGCAATCGGCCGGTCTGCTCCGTTTCCTTATCGCTCATGCCGGCGACCGGCTCATCGACCAACAGAAGCGAAGGGTCTTGCAAGATCACCATCCCGATCTCCAACCATTGTTTTTGGCCATGTGACAATGAGCCGGCACGGTCATAGGCATAGTCCGATAATCCTATGGTTTCCAGCGTCTCATCGATGCGTTCTCGCTCCGCCGGTGACGACCGGCCCATCAAGGTGGGAAAGACCCCCTTGCTCGCCCGCTTAACCGAAAGATCCAAGTTCTGCCAGACCGACAAGTTGCCATAGATCGACGGAGCCTGAAACTTACGGCCAACGCCGAGCTTCGTGATATCCTCCGCGTTCTTGCCGACCAAATTGATGCCTTTTTCGAAAATGACTTTGCCGGATGCCGGGTTGGTCTTGCCACAAATCACATCCAGCAATGTGGTCTTCCCGGCCCCATTTGGCCCGATCACCACACGGAGCTCGTTGTAATGAACACTAAAATTGCAATTGTTCAGGGCCTTGAACCCGTCGTAGTCGACGATCACGTTTTCGCAGTTCAGAATCAGGTCTCCATCCCTCACGCCGCCGTACTCCCTTCCGCCTTGATCAAAGGCGATGGCGTCTTCTTCCGCTCGCTTAATTTCCGAATCATCCCCATCAGTCCATCCGGGAACATCGTCACCACGACCACAAAGAGCCCGCCTAGGATAAACGGCCAGGCCTCGGGGAAATAGTTGGTCAACACGCTGCGACCATAGTTGACAGCCACGGCTCCCAGGATCGCCCCGATCAACGTGCCGCGCCCTCCGACTGCCACCCAGATGACCACTTCCAGCGACGGCAACACGCCGATCTGCGCCGGTGTGATAATGCCAACCTGCGGCACGTACAGCATCCCCGCTAATCCTGCGAGCCCCGCTGCCACGACAAACACAAAGAGCTTGTACATCCAGGGGGTGTACCCCGAAAACGTGACTCGTGATTCGCTGTCTCGTATCGCGATCAGCACGTTTCCTGCTCGCGATGCGACGATCCAGCGACAAAGCATGTAGGAGGCTGCAAGCGCCAGGACCGTCAGAATATACAGTCCCCGTTGCGTCGATGGATCGGAGAGCCGAAAACCGAGCAATTGTTTAAAATCCGTCAATCCATTGGTGCCACCGAGCCGCGTCTCGTTCCGATTGAAGACCAGCCAGGCCGCAAATGCCAAAGCCTGCGTGATGATGGCGAAGTACACACCCTTGATTCTGCTACGGAACGCTAGAAACCCGAATATCGTCGCGAAGAGCATCGGGACAAGCATCGCCCCTAAGAAGCCACCAATAAAACTCTTGAATGGATACCAAAAGAGAGGCAGCTCCTTGACCTGCGTCCAGACCATGAAGTCAGGCAGTTCACTTCCGTACACACTTTCTTTTCCGATCTGTAGCGACAAATACATGCCCATGCAATAGGCGCCGAACCCGAAAAATACCCCCTGCCCCATGCTCAGGACACCGCAATAGCCCCAGATGAGATCCAGTCCGAGAGCCAGGATGGCAAATGCCAAAAACTTGCCGAACTGATTGAGACGAAAGTCAGAAATGTGCAGCCAGGAATCTTCAGCAGGCAACACATTCAGCAGTGGGACGACGATCAGGAACAAGACTCCGACTGTGTAAAAAGACAACGTCTCGCGGCTGCCTTGGTGAGTGACTACTTGTTCAGGCATCAGCGTTGCGTCCTTTGGCTGCATACAGACCCTGCGGCCGCCACTGCAGAAATAAAATCACACCGACCAAGATAAAGACTTTTCCATAGACCGCCCCGCTCACCGGCTCGATCAGTTTGTTCAGCCCACCGATTCCTAACGAAGCCCAGATTGCCCCGGCGAGCTTTCCGACGCCCCCGGTGACCACAACCATGAAGGCATCGACGATATAATTCTGTCCAAGTCCTGGATCAACATTCCCCACCATCGTGAGCGCCCAGCCTGCAATGCCGGCCAACCCCGATGCAAAGGCAAAGGTATAGGAATCGACCTTTCTGGTCGGGATGCCGAGACAGGCGCTCATATTGCGATTTTGTGTGACCGACCGTACCCGAATCCCTAAATTTGACCGAAATAGCAAGAAATAAATTCCCAGGACGCAAATGATCGACAGCATGATGATGAAAATCCGATTGTAGGGCAGATAGACGCCCACCATCACCTGTGCACCGCCTCGCAAGGCCTGCGGGGCGATCACCGCGGTCAGATCACCGAAGTACACCCGAGCCGCCTGCATGAGGATCAAACTCACGCCCCACGTCGCCAACAGGGTTTCGAGCAGCCGCCCGTACAGAAAACGGATCACAGTGGCCTCAAGCACCCATCCGAACAAAGCTGCGGAAAGAAAGGCGACAGGCAATGCCACAGGGAAATACCAATCGAACACGTCCGGCGAAAACCAACCGATGAAAGCCTGTTGCGTGACGAACGTGGCATACGCGCCGATCATCATCAGCTCGCCGTGGGCCATATTGATGACGCCCATCAAGCCGAAGACGACAGCCAACCCGAGGGACATGATCAAGAGGATAGAACTGAGACTGATTCCTCGGAACATCGTCTCAATGGCACTCGCCCACCAATACCAGGAGTCAATTTGTCCGATCGAAGCTTGAGCCGCATCCGCCAACGCTCTCTGCTCATTGGTCGCGCCGCTTTGGGTACCTGCTTCAACAAATTCTTTGAGCGCCGACAGTCCGTTCTGACTTCTGAGTTCCCCGAGCTTCTTGGCGGCGACCAACCGGACTCCTTGATCTTCAGAACGAAGTTGAATCAGCCGCGCGGATTCCTCCATCGTGTACTTGACCCACCACACTTGCTCCTTGGCAGCACCTTCCTCCAGCCAGGTAATGGCCTCTGGCCGGCCGGTCCCCACCAGATCAGCAGCGGCAGAACGCCTGGTATCCGGCTGTTCACTTGTCAGATTTGCATGGTTCTTGAGGAGATCGATCACCGGCTTGATGGCCTGCCGGACAGCCCGGTCGGCCTCCGCACGGATCGCATCAAGTTTGGGAATAAGGCTCGCATCTCCCTTTTCAATCAGGAGCGCGACCGCCTTACTGCGGACCGCTGCATCCTCACTTTTCACGTCGAGGAGCGCCTGTTCGATTGGGCTGGCGGAAGAGATTACAGTTGAAGCTATATGGTCTGCTTCGTCAGCAGCCAGTGTCGATTGAGGACAAAGTCCGAGCGCTGAGAGAAGGAATACAGCCAGTACGAGTAGTTTTCTCGGGATGCTGGCCAGGCTCATCACCAAATCCTCCCTACGGTAACCCTTGCCGACAGGCACAGCCGATAGGGGCTGGAACCTCTGTAACAGAGGTTCCAGCCCATTACCTACAGACAGACCTTATCGTCAGAACGGTTCGCGAAACAGGGAACTGCCCTACGTCCCGATTCTTATTTCTTTTGATAGGTCCCTTGATGATTGATCCAGTCACACCCCTTGTCTGGATTTGTATACTCACTCCATGGTTCCGGTTTTACCAGTCCCTTGGAACGCCAAATGGTCTTGAATTGACCGTTCTTCAAGATTTCGCCGATCAGCACCGGTTTATGCGTGTGCTGGTTGGCTTCATCCATCATGATCTGGCCGCCGGGCGCTAGGAACTTCTGCCCATAGACCGCTTTGCGGACTTTGTCCACCTCGGTAGAACCAGCCTTTTCAACCGCCTGTTTCCACACATGGACGCCAAAATACGCGGCCTCGATCGGATCGTCGGTGACTCGGTTCTCTCCATCCGGCAAATTATTCCTCTTGCAATAGGCCTTGAAATTCGCCACGAACTTCTTGTTTTGAGGCGTATCCACGCTTTGATAGTAATTCCACGCCGCCAAATGCCCGACGAGCGCACTGGTATCCATCCCGCGCAGTTCGTCCTCGGCAACGCTGAACGCCATGATCGGCGCATCTTCCGCGCGCAGTCCCTGGTTGCCGAATTCCTTATAGAACGGCACATTGCTGTCGCCGTTGATGCTATTGAGCACGGCGGCTCCTCCACCCGCCGCAAATTTCTTGATCTTGCCGCAGATGGTTTGATAGTCCTGATGATGGAATGGGGTGTATTCTTCCTCGATGTTGGCAGCAGGTACTTTCTTTGCCAACAACATGGCCCGCAGAATCTTGTTCGTCGTGCGTGGAAAGACATAGTCCGTGCCAAGCAAATAGAACTTCTTATAGCCGCCGCCCTCGGGGCTCATTAAATATTCCACCGAAGGCACCGCCTGTTGATTGACCGCTGCCCCGGTATAGAACACATTGCGTGAGCATTCCTCACCCTCGTATTGGACAGGATAGAAGAGCAGCCCGTTGTTCTTCTCAAAAACCGGCAGCACGGATTTCCGGCTGACCGATGTCCAGCAGACGAACACCACCGACACCTTATCCTCCAGGAGGAGCTGTTTGGCTTTTTCGGCAAACAGGTCCCAATTCGACGCGGGGTCGACGACCTTTGCTTCGATCTGCCGTCCCATGACACCGCCCGCCTTATTGATTTCTTCGATCGCCATCAACACAACATCCCGCAACGAGACTTCGCTGATGGCCATCGTGCCGCTCAGTGAATGCAACACGCCGATTTTAATGGGTGGTCCGCCGGCCGCATAGGACAGGGCATAGTTACCCAGATTTCCCAGTAGCGCTGCGACGCCGACTCCTGCCGCCACGCGTCCACTCTGTCCCAGGAACTCTCTTCGCGATGATCCGGTTTCTTCGGTAGGGGTTACCGCTTCCTTGACGTTCTGTGAATCCTGTGGGGCTTTCTGGTCCATGTTGCATCACTCCTTTTCGTATGCCGTGAGTTGCAAACTTCCGGTTGATGCTTATTCTGCTTAGAACCTAGTTCCGAAACGATCGGCTGCCTGGCATTAGTCTTTAAGAGCAATACGCTTCTTCAATCGACTGCTGCACGGCGTTACGCCGAATTAACCTGGCTCGCGAACAGACTCCTCTCCCTCCTTTCTTAGGACTGTCAAGAAGCCGGTGGAAACTATCTGAACTAACCAGAGAGGCCAAGGATGGATGTTTACATCTAATGTGCGTTGTACGAGGAGGAGTGTTACCAAATGATCTGCTGCCCCACTTGCGCCTAATTATCATTCAATTCGTCCCCTCCGCAGGGCGACAAGATTGTATACATTCGGCATGGCTGACGTCAATGGTCTTTCTTGAACTTATGCGGATGAACTTCCGTAGACAATTGAAAAAAACAACTCCGGTTTGGGTATTCCTTCGTTGACGCCCGCACTGCTTTCTCTGCGTTTCCAATTTCCACATCATATATTTCCCATGATTCTAGGTATCCCGCAAGATCTTTCGGACTCCCGATCCTGTAGTAGAACGACGATGTTGTTACTGATTCCATGTAGGCAAGGATTACTCCATTTTTTTTTACTGGTGTATGCCGAGAGAACCGAGCTATACGAAACTGCAGGAGTGAGAAGAGGAGGAAAGCTGAGGAATTGTCTTTTTTTGTTTTCTCCGGATGTTCCTGTTACACTACGCGTCGCGTGAGCTTGGCTCAGCAACACAACATCATGAATTTCACTCAACGCTCTTCTTCTTTCACCTTAACACTGAGCCTTTCCGTGCTGGGCTGCCTGGGTCTCCTGGCTATCGGTTGTGCCGGTTCTCGCCTCACCACGCCCATTCACGAGGCTCCTCTCGGCGCGGTGTTCCTTGAGAATGTGCCTGATACTTCTTTCCAAGCTGCACATCCCATCAAATTGTCCGAGACGACCGTCGCGGATATCTTGCGTGGCGTACATACGAAAGAAAAAACCGGCCTTTTATTGCTGTTGGGCAAGGCCTTGAAATCAACGAATCTGAACGATATTCGCACCTTCTCCGAGGATGATATCGCGTTCCTGACTCCGCACATTGTCACCGCTCTCGCTCAAGCGACTCCCAATCAGCGGGTGGGATTTCACGTCTATTCCACTCCGGGAATATCACAGCAGCCGAAGGTCGGCCAGAATAGAGAAACCACGTCCGGCTATCTATTCGCAGACGGCTTGTCGCTGCATTTCACGTTGACTCAGTACCGATATCGCCCTGGGAAAAAATCCAACGTCATCAAAAATGAGACTCGTCAGCTCCCGGACAATGACGGACTACGCGACCGAGAGGTCACGTTCCTACCGGAAGCGGCCGTGCGTCCCGACGTATACGATCGGTCGAGTTGGATTGGAAAATCTGAAGATCGGTCGCTGGCCATTGACTATCAACTGCTGACGAGAGTCCTTGCGGCACCTCCATCTTCCGCTCCCGTCGCACAGCCGGTCCCCGCGGCATCAGCGCCGGTTCCACAACAACCCCAATCGATTCCTGCTCAAGCGCCACCAGGTGGGAAGAATGAGGCTGACCTGCAAGCCTTCAAGGAAGAGCTGAAAGCACTTCAGAAAAAGATGGACGAGCAGGAAGCCGAACTCCAACGTCTCAAGAATCTCGCACCTAGGAAAAAATCGGCACCTTAGCCGGCCTCCGCAAGCGGATGTGAAGGATCAGTTCCGGACTTGGAACCGGCCGAAACGAGCCTACTATCAGATTTCATACGAATGCTCGCCGGCTACTGAGAGGTAGGGAGAGGATCCAATACCTCATCGAGAGAGACAGACGTTTGCAGTTCACCATCCACTGACGATTCCACACCCGCCTCAAGCGCCTCGATCGACACCTCCTCGGATGAAACGTCTCCACCATCCATCGGAAAGAGTGATTGTTCTGCCTCACCCAGTTCCTTGAATTCCCGCAGTGGAGGTAGCTGCGAGAGATCGCTCAAGCCGAAATGTTCAAGAAAGAATTTGGTCGTCCCATACATGATTGGACGTCCTGGGACCTCTTTGCGCCCGACAATTCGGACCAATTTTCGCTCCAACAGCGTGCGCAAGACACCGGAGGTTTCCACCCCACGGATTTCTTCGATCTCCGACCGCACCAGCGGCTGCTTGTAGGCAATGATTGCCAACGATTCCAAGGCGGATCTGGACAGTTTTGCCGCCGTCTTGGCCTTATCCAGCCGCTTGATCCAGGGGGCATAATCCTGCTTCGTGACGAGACGGTACCCGCCCGCGACAGCGGCCAGTCGCACCCCTCGCCCTTCTTGCTCAAACGCCTGACCGAGATTTCGCAACGCCTCTTCCACTCCAACCTTCGGAACGTTTCCCATCATGGCCACAAGACGCGCCAGGGACAGCGGTTCGGAAGAAACGAAGAGCAGTGCTTCCAGAATCGCCTGGAGCTCGCCCATGCCTTGTACCCGATTATCATCGAAAGTCTGATCATGAGGCGATCCATTCGACTCTCCAATATTCATCGCCTCAACTTCCGGCACATCATGAACCACATCCATCGTCTGTGGAGTCATGCTCCCCTCCATTCAACATCGACATCATCCAGCTCTGCCGGATCGGGCACCAAGGAGAACATCCGTGAAACCAGAATCGATCCGAATGTTTCCGCTTGGAATACACGGGCGACCCGCAGTCTCATCAATTCAAGCAGCGCCAAGAACGTCACGACGACCACCATGCGATGGCTCGATCCCTCGAACAGCGCGGCAAACGAGACCGAGTCTTTGCCTTCGAGCGTTTCCAGAATGAGGTTCATCCGCTCCCGAACCGTGAGATTGTCGGGAACAATCTCGATGAGCCGGCTGCCCGGATTCCGCTCCAGTACTTCCTTGAGTGCGTCAACGAGATCAAACAGCGAGACATTCTCTAACGGAAGATTCTCCTCAACCTCTTCAACTGGTGGAGCGTGCTCACGCCAAAAGATCTCGCGCCACATCTTCTCCTGGTCGTCAAGCTGACGTGCTGCCTCTTTGAAGGCCTTATATTCAAGCAACCGCCGAACGAGTTCTTCCCGCGGGTCCGGCCCGTCTTCGTCGTCGTCGGCCGTCTCATCCACAGGCAGCAGCATTTTGGATTTGATCTGCAATAACGTCGCCGCCATGACTAAAAAATCCCCCGCGACGTTGAGATTGAGTTCCTCCATAGCTTCCAAATACTCGAGGTATTGCTGAGCTATCATGGCAACCGGGATATCGTAGATATTGATCTCATTCTTCTTGATAAGATGGAGCAAAAGATCGAGTGGTCCCTCAAAATTTTCGATACGGACCTGGTACGGAAGCTCGGTTTGTTCAAAATCTTCGGCTTGCGAGTCCACGGTGTCGTTATATCAACTTATGGGGTAACGGGCAAGCCTGATTCTATATATTGGGGATGATTCGCGTACTCTTCAAGTGCTCTTCATTTGAGCCTTACTGCATATGCTACAAGTAAGGCAGTTACGACGAGAAGGACCAAGGTGAGAGCATACTGCCCATTCCAAGCCTGAAAAAGGCCGACAGGCGGAGCTGATTCAAGTCGCTTTGTTTGGGTGAAAAGCGGTGCTTGATCAAAACGTGCCCTTGCAAGATCGTCCTGCTGACTGAACTCAGCATGTGAGAAATCCACTGACCCGAGAAACTGGACACCGGCAAATACTGCTTCGTTTTCAAAGGCCGCAAACCCAAAAAAAGTCTCCCGGCTGAAGATCGCTTCACTGAAGCTGACCCGACTCTTAAAGCGACTTCCGGAAAATCCCGTCCCCAAACCGAACCTGGACCGCTCAAATGTAGCCGGTTGTTCGAAAGTCACTTCTATAAATTCCGCCATACCGTCGAAGAGCGCACCGGTACAATTCACCGAGCCACGAAATATGGACCGATGAAACCTGGTGCTGGGACCAAACTTGGTCTCCCGACAGTCCGTCTGCCGGGCGAACTGCCCCTGAACAAAATACGCTTCTTTATCAAACGTGGCAGCGGAAAGTTCGACCGGTTCCTGGAAGACTGACCGTGAGAGATCCACACCTTCCTTGAAATGAGACCCGTAAAAGTTAACAGACCCTTCAAACCGAAGCGTGCTGTCCGCTGACCGATGACGCACTGCGCCAGACACCACAGAATCTTTTAGGCTCAGTGCCTCCCGAACAATTCGCTGTCTGTTGCCACCGGCACGATCCGGTTGGTTCGCCATCTCCAACGCAGGTACCGTGGATCGCGACGTCGTTTGTGCAGCAAGGCGATCGAAGATAAGATCCCCGCGCACGATTACGCCAAGGAGATCGACAGGACGCCCCTTGGCGATCGCATCCATAACGGCTTCGCCACGCACTGCATGGGCTTCCCGCTCAGCCGGTGTACAGGTGGGGGAAAGATGGATCACAAGACCCGTTTCAATTCCAGCCGCAGCCCCCTCGGCAATGCACACAGCATCGGCTTCGGGTGGACAAGTCACAATGGCGATTACAAGCACCAGCGTCACATACCAACGAAACCACATCTGCTTCCGAAGATCAGCATACGTGTCAGGTGAGTTGTGGTGAAGTAAGGCTCTATCCATATTGCATGAGGCACGAGGAGAGCAACGCAATGTTCGGTAGGAATGAGACACCGCCGCTGAAATCAACCGGTTTCAGCGGCGGTGTATAGAAGCAATGAACGCAAACCTAACGTCCCTTGCTTCCATCAACGACGAGTTGCATCGAACGGGACGTGCTAGCGACGGAGCCAGGACGACGAGATATCAATTGTGCCGGTAATCGTCGTCCAACAAATCTTCGGACTTATTAATAAGCTCCTTTCCCTCATCATCGGCGTCGAGATCCAACTCTTCCTGGACGTCGTCTTCTTCGATCTCGCCCTCCATCTCCAGCTCATCGCTGACCATCTCATCGTCATCATCGAGATCGGCCTCGTCCGGTTCCATGGGCATGGCTGGTTTAGCCGCTACGGACTTGCGTGGAGTCACGTCCTCTTCGCCGGCGACTTCCTTAGCGGATGCGCTCGGTGAACCAGCCTTAGGCGTGGCCTTCTTCACAGATTTGCCGGCCGCTTTCTTAGCGGTCTTTTTCTTCGAGGCCGGTTTGGACGCCTTGACGGCCGCACGCTTTTTCGTCGTTCTTTTGACCGCCTTCTTCTTCGGCGGTGGTGTAGCTTTTTTCGTCCGAGACGAGTTCTTGGCTACGGCTTTTTTCTTCTTGTTCACCATTCCGATTCCTCCTCTTCGTTTCAGCGCGGCGCGACGGCCTCCATCTAGCATGAACGAATAGCCTCTTGCAACCACCCGATCTTGATTTCCATCGATTGGCCATCTCCCTGTTCCTTCCGTTCAATAGGAGAACAACCTTGTCGATCGACGAGGCTGGGTGGAAGAATGGTAAAACGTGCTCAAGCCGTCCAGCTCAATCCCATGCTATGATGGGCGCACATAGAAGGAAGTCGCGCTGAACCCTCCGTTCGTTCCGATTCTTATGAACAAACGGTCTTGTACCGGTCTTGTAAGGGGTAACACCGACGTGAACCGAGTATGCATCGTGACGATTGCCCTGGGGATCGGAACCGCCGCGGGTGAGCTACCCCTGGACCTGTCTCCGGCCACACAGATTCTCATGGAGAACGGATCGCCTTATTACGTTCCTGCCACCGCCACCGTGGTTAGCGGCGCGCCCGTTCGCTGGGATAATCCGACGCCCACCCACCATACCGTCACTCACAATGATTGCGTGAAGGACGCACATCTATGCCTGTTCAATTCGGGGACGGTGGCACCGGGCGGTCACTTTACTGTGTCTGGTTTGCCGGCGGGCCGTTACCCCTATCATTGCGGTATCCATCCCATCATGCGAGGTCAGTTGGTTGTGACAGACGATCCATCCACACCCTCTCAGTTGTAAACACACCGATCATCTTGCGCGATTGCTGATTGCTCCTGTAGGCTACCGGAGCTCATCATCAAAAACTGCTCGCCATGAAACCCGCTGTCGCTGTCCATGAACCCCGAAGCTTGACAGGAGAGGCCCTGAACCTCCTTGCTTGGCACATTCCCGACCTGGTCGCCTATCATCACCACCCGGATGAATGGTGGTTTGCCCCACTGGATGACAACCTACCGATCATCCGGCTGAACCGCACCGGCCTGGATATGCTCAAGGCCATGAACGGCCATACGACTGTCGGTACGCTCATTGAACAATATGGCACGAAGGTCTGTGGACCGGACGCGCAACCGGGATCCTGGCACCTTGAACGATGGGCTACCCCCAACTATTCCCTCTGCTATTTCGGAACGGCCGCGCCAGGAGGCCATCGACACAACGCCAAGTGGGATACTCTTCTGCAGCAGGTCCGCGAAGGCTGGTCGGGTCGGGAAGGGTTCGAAGGCGAGGAGCACCTTGAAGAATTCCACCGTCACGAACTCGCCCAAAGCGAAGAAGATGACCGTCATTTCGATCTGATCGAAACCACCGTCTCACATCTCTTCCGTGAACCGAGCGAAGCACTGAACGGCTTGACCTACGGGCGGCTCCTCATGCGGCAACTGCGTCGGCTCGGCTGGTTCAATCCCAAGCCTACGGTCATCTTGGAAATCGGCGGGGGACTTGGCTATCTCGCGCAGGAGCTTGGCAAGGATCTGTTGCCCTTCGAAAAGCAGAGAATGACATACCTGTCGCTCGACATCACGCAGCCGTTCCTCAAACTCCAAGTCACTCGAGCCAAAGCCGGTGGTTGGAATGTTTCCGGCACAAGAGCCAATGCCGAATCGCTGCCCTTTGCCGAACGCTCCATCGATCTCGTGATCGACAACGAGAACATGGCGGACATGACACCCGTGCAACTGGGCAAACAAGAGCTGACGTACGGGGTGGGAGAGACTCCGCAGCACCAAGAAGCACTGGATTGGATCAGACGGCTTCGCCTCCTGATCGAAAGCGACCCGCCTGAATCGGTGATCTTTAACTTAGGACCGATTCGCTTCGCCACCGAGTTGTGGCGAGTGCTCAAGCCGGGTGGCCGAGCGTTTCTCACCGAGTTCGGCATTGAGGACGGATGGCCTGCGCCCGTAAAGCTGCCGGGACACACGGAATACGAGGTCCAATACAGCCACCTGCGGCACGCCGTACGGTGGCTCGGTTTTCAGGAGCGGTATCTTTCTCTCCCGCAATTTCTTGGACTCAAACCGGACACGAAAGTCCTCTGCACCGGCGCAACCTATAGCATCCAAAGATTCTGTCAGTCGATCAACCGCCCCTTCGCCGTGCGTGCCTATACAGAAAAGGAATTGCAACAAGCCTTAGGCGACATGCTCCCCAAACTTCAAGGCCTCCACTATCACGACCTCGCCGATCCCGCATGGTTCGGTCTGACCGACTTCAAGGTACTGTTGCTGGAAAAACCAGGCGGGGCGCCGAAAGCGCAATTCACCGAGAACAAAGGCTATCGGTGGTATTCGCAAAAGTGAACCGTGACTCGAAACCGTGAGCAATCTGCCTCGGCGAGATATAGACGATACGCCTCACAGCCTCCGCGTAGACTTATCTGGCACGCTCATTTCTGAGTCGTTCCCAGCCCAAATCGGCAAAGCACGGTCCTTGCGTGGCTTCGCTGAATTTAATGCCATTGTGCTCGGCATTCCATTCCAGAAGTCGGACGTTTTCCTCTTCATCGACCGTCACATCCCAACCTATACAACGGGTATACGGAGCTTTCCTATGCAGCTCAACCACAGTGCGGACACATGCCTTGAAAGCAGGAATCACGTTTCCAGCAAACGTCTCTTGACTCGTCGGATGAATCCTGGTCTCACGCCACTCCGCCGTGTACCCTACGTCACGAAATGCCCCACTCTCGATGTGAATCGGCACTCTGATCTGACTCCTTACTTGCACATGGGTTTCCTCGCCACTCCCCATTCTCAAATGACACGCTCGCACAGAAACCTCTCCATTATCCTTGTACACGGTGGTGATTCGTAGGGTCGCGACGGAATGTTTTGCGAACTTCGCAAGCAGTCTATGCGGTTGCACGACCCTTTGGAACAGGCCATTCCCAAGCCGTGTTATCTGTTCGACGCTGAATGACTCGCAAGTGAAAAAATGTATGCCTCTTCCTTGGAGCGAGTTATCGAGCTTGAACACGACTCGCTCGTGATTCTTGAACAGCTTATCTTGAACTGCGTCCGGCGAGACAAATCTGTATGTGGTATCAAAAAAGATCCCGTTCGCGTATGCGAGCACGTCCGGAAAGGCATCACTCTTGAGCATGACCGCATTAAGGCCTCTGAGATCTGCAATCCTTCCATACTGTCCCTGCAGCTTTGGCACCACGACCGAGCCATAGTAATTTTCGGGCATCCAGCCTTCTTTGAACCGACCTGAAACAGCCGTATAGACATACAACCAGTGTGCGAAGTGCTTATGCCCAAGGACCTCCACTGCGTACTCGTCGCATAACTTCAGGTTGCGACTTCCCGTCTTGCCGTTATAGCTCTCAACACTCTTCAGTATCCTCGTGGCATCTTGAATGTCAGCATAATGATTGTAGGCATAGCTCGTCCAGAATCGAAGAACGCCTTTAACTGTGGACTTGATATTTGGAAGCATACTGCAGTGCTCCTTGCGATCGAGCCGTGTGCGGTGATTGTTCTGGCCTAACTGGACAGGACTCCGGTACCCGAGCACTTGGTGGGATCGCTGGTTATACTACCGACCCAGTCCCCACGCCTCTTGGAAGGTCCAGAATCCATGCTGCCACACATGCCCTTCAATGAAACGTAAATTCGAATTTTAATGGAAATGAGATCGGTTGCGGAGTGACATTGGTGACTGCTGTTCGGTCGAGCAAGGCAGGATCTTTACTTCCATCGAACAGAAGCTGTATCAGCCTCTGATGTGAGAAGAGCGGTCGCTGATTGTACCGCGCACATTCTGGACCGATCTATCACGATGAGGCAAACCCCACCTGGTTCGGCCTTTACGACTTCAAAGTACTGTTGAAGGGACAACCTAGGAGGCATTTCGAGAGCGCAATTTACCGACAACTGACCTTCCCCTGATTTCACAGACACCTCCAGAAGGAGGAGAATGATGAAAGCGGAGGACAGAATGATCACCAAGACACGACGGCGGTCCACGGAGGAATTTAAAGACGAAGCAGTCCGGT
>Ga0134128_10000465_pt1 | contig 56616 bp, 48 predicted proteins | sample KB31754_FD_96462 | JGI IMG/M metagenome (GOLD analysis project Ga0134128, IMG submission 96462) | Terrestrial soil microbial communities with excess Nitrogen fertilizer from Kellogg Biological Station, Michigan, USA - KB3-175-4 | ecosystem: Environmental > Terrestrial > Soil > Unclassified ... | reverse complement strand
CCAGACATGCCGTCTCGCCGGGTAGCACGGTAAAAGTCATGCCGCGCGCTCCCACCGCCGCGCCGTAAATCCAGGGCAGCCCGTGCGCCACCGCGAAGTCGTTGAGCAGGTAACGGGTTTCGAGGTTGTCGGTGCCGTCGAGCAGCAGGTCGTTCGCGGCCAGCAGCTTCTCGCAGTTGCCGGGTTCAAGGTCGGCCACCTCGGCCTCGACCGTAATCTCCGCGTTGATGGCCCGCAGCCGCCGCTGCGCGGCGATAGCCTTGGGAAGGCCCTGGCGGGCGTCCTCTTCATCGAAAAGTGTCTGCCGCTGCAGGTTGCTGGCTTCGACGTAGTCGCGGTCAATCAGCCGCAGCCGCCCCACGCCCGCCCGCGCCAGCAGATCGGCCTGGGCGGTGCCCAAGGCGCCGCAGCCGACAATCGCCACCCGCGCGGCGCCCAGCCGGGCCTGTCCGGACGGCCCCAGGGGCGCAAACAGCACCTGCCGCGAGTAGCGCTCCTCCATACGGCCATTGTAGGCCGTCGCTATACTGAAAAGAGCATCCTAGCTCCATGGCTTCGCGCACCACTCCGCCGCCCAGCTATACCTTCAGCGTGCCCGGTTTTACCCGCGCGGTGAAGGTGCTGGTGATCGCCACCGCGGCCGTTTTCCTGCTGCAGTACATCAGCCCGGAACTCAACCGGCAACTGGTGGGATGGTTCGCGCTGGTGCCCGGCCTGGTGGCGCGCGGGCAGGTTTGGCGGCTGGCCAGCTACCTCTTTTTGCACGCCAGCCTCAGCCACCTGTTCTGGAACATGTTCGCGCTGTGGATGTTCGGCGTGTGGGTGGAAGAGGAGCTGGGCAGCACCCGCCTCTACCAGCTTTACTTCGTCTGCGGCATCGGCGGCGGCATTGTGGATTCCATCTTCCACCTATGGCTGTCACCCGGCCTGAGCTATACCATCGGCGCATCGGCGGCGATCTATGGCGTGCTGATGGCGGTGGGGCTGCTGTTTCCCGACCGCGAAGTCTTTCTGTTGCTGCCGCCGGTGGCGATCAAGGCCAAGTGGCTGGTGCTGGGCTATGGCGCGCTGGAGTTTCTCTTCACCCTGCATGGCGCCGGTTCCGACGGCATTGCCCACTTCGCCCACCTGGGCGGCATGTTGTTTGCCTGGCTGTTCCTGCGCACCCGCCTGCCCCGTACGGGCCTGACCGATAGTTACCAGCGCTGGCGTCGCCGCCAGATGAGCAAACGCTTCGAAGTCTACATGAACCAGCGCGACCGCGACCGCCGCCCGCCCCCAGGCGGCTGGAAGCACTGATCCGGCCGCAAACTTTGCTACAGTGATTGCCGGGGCTTTCACTGGGCTTAGCATGCTGAAATTTCGCGACGTGGACTTCCTGCGGATCGGGGATTCGCTCTCCGAAAACGAGCGCTTGGTGCGTGACAGCGCCCGCCGCTGGGTGGAAGAGAAGATCATCCCCATCATTGAGGCCTGCGCCCGCGAGGGGCGCTTCCCGCGCGAGCTGGTGCCCGAGATGGCGCAGATGGGCTTCTTCGGCGCCACCATGAACGAGTTCGGCGCCGCCGGCCTGGGCCAAGTCGAGTACGGCCTCATCATGCAGGAGTTGGAGCGCGGCGACAGCGGCATCCGCAGCTTCGTCAGCGTCCACAGCTCGCTGGTGATGTGGCCCATCTACAACTTCGGCAGCGACGAGCAGAAGCAGCGCTGGCTGCCGGCCATGGTGAAGGGCGAAAAGCTGGGCTGCTTCGGCCTCACTGAGCCCGACTTCGGCTCCAACCCCAACGGCATGCGCACCCGCGCCCGCAAAGTGGGCAACGAGTACGTGCTCAACGGCGAGAAGATGTGGATCACCTCCGGCTCGCTCGCCGACGTGGCCCTGGTCTGGGCCAAAGACGACAGCGATGTGATCCGCGGCTTCCTGGTCGAGACCGACCGCCCCGGCTTCCGCGCCGAGGACATCCACGGCAAGTTCTCGCTGCGCGCCTCGGTGACCTCGAGCCTCTCGCTCAACGACGTCCATATTCCGGCTGCGAACCTCCTGCCCGGCACCAACGGCCTGAAGAGCGCCCTGCAGTGCCTCAACCAGGCGCGCTACGGCATCGGATGGGGCGCGGTCGGTGCGGCGATGCAATGCTACGACACGGCGTTGCAGTATGCCGGCTTCCGCAAACAGTTCCACGACCAGCCCATCGCCGGCCGCCAGATTGTGCAGGAGAAGCTGGTGGGCATGATCAGCGCCATCTCCCACGGCCAACTGCTTGCGCTGCACGTGGGCCGCCTTAAGGACAAGGGCCAAGCCACCGGCGCCCACATCTCCTTAATGAAGCGCAACAACGTGGCCATGGCGCTGGACGTCGCCCGCACCGCCCGCGACATTCTGGGCGCCAATGGCATCGCCGACGAGTACCCGATTTTCCGCCATATGGCCAACCTGGAATCGGTGAAAACTTATGAAGGCACCCACGACATCCATACTCTAATCGTGGGCGCGGCCATCACCGGTATTGACGCCTTCTGAGCCGCTCGAGGAATCCAACCATGTCAGCCACCGCCGCCCGGGAGTCACAAGCAGCTTTGGAACAAGAACTGTCCCTGCAGATGTTGAACGTGGTCGAACAGGCCGCCATCGCCTCCGCCAAGACCATGGGGCAGGGCGAAGCCAAGGTATCGGATCACGCCGCGGTCGAGTCCATGCGGGCCGACCTCGACAAGGTGCCCTTCCGCGGCACGATCGTCATCGGCGAGGGCGAGCGCGACGAAGCCCCCATGCTGTTCATCGGCGAAAAGGTCGGACGCGGCGGCGCCGGCGATCCGGCGGTGGACATCGCCGTGGATCCGCTGGAAGGCACCAACCTCTGCGCCACCGGCGCCCCCGGCTCGATCACCGTTCTGGCGGCGAGCGAGGCGGGAGGGCTGTTGCACGCGCCCGACTGCTACATGGAAAAGATCATCGTCGGCCCCAGCAGCCGCGGCGCGGTGGATCTGGACGCGCCGGTCAGGGACAACCTGGCGGCCATCGCCCAGCGGCTGAGCCGCAAGGTGAGCGAACTGGTGGTGGTGGTGCTCGACCGGCCGCGGCACCAGAAGCTGATTCAGGATATCCGTGCCGCCGGGGCGCGCATTCATCTCATTCAGGACGGCGATCTCTCGGCCGGCATCGCCACCGCGGTGCTGGGGACCGGCGTACACGCGGTGATGGGCAGCGGCGGCGCGCCCGAAGGCGTGCTCACCGCCGCCGCCATGCGTTGCCTCAACGGCGAGATTGTCGCCCGGCTGGTGGTCAACAAGCCCGAAATCGCCGAGCGCATGGCAAAAATGGGCGTCAAGGATCCCAAGCGCGTCTACCGCACCGAAGACCTGGCGCCGGGCAAGAGCATCCTCTTCGCCGCCTGTGGCGTGACCAGCGGCAGCCTGCTCAAGGGCGTCCGCTTCTTCGGCGACGGCGTCCGCACCCACTCGCTGGTCATGGCCGGCGGCATGAGCAAGGTCCGCTTCGTGGACACCATCCACGTCGCCCCCGGCCCCGACGCCCGCATCCGCTTCTAGCCTGCCACAGCGCCACGACTGCGCTTCGCCTTGGCTAGAAACTGATCGGCCCATTGGCTGGCCTCCCCCGCTTCGCCACTGGCGCTGCCGGCTCCGGCCGCTTCGCAGTAAAGACGGCTGCGGCGATGCAACAGCACGTGGCCCGAGGCCTGGAAAAGGCTGTGCCACGCCGACTCACGAGAGCCTTGCTGTGGCCCCACAAGCAACAGCGGCCGCCCCGAAATCCACCGTGTCACGCTCTTCAGTTGCAGGCCGGCGGGCGCTGAAATGAAAACCAAATCCGCGCCGGCTGCCGCGTAAAGGCCCTGCAGTTCATCAGCAACTCTTTCCAGCCTCCCGCCCACCAGCCTCCGCGCTTCTTGCAGAGCCCGACGGAAGCGCGACCCGTCATACTTCCGGTTCTCCCGCTTCGCAGCCTCAATCTCTCCCAACCGCAGCCACAGCGCCAGAGCCGCCAGCTCGCTGCTCGACATCCGGGGCCCCTCACAGCTATCTCGCAGGCGGTTCAGATGGGCCCTCCACGCTTGGGGCGAACCGACAGCGAAGAATTTCAGAGCCTCACCGACCCTCGCGACATCATGCCGGCCACCTGTCACCGAACGGACAGCGCCATGCCTCCTAAGATCCTCAACCGGCAGTTCCCTGAGCCAGGCCGTCCATTGCATCTGCTGTTTTCGTTCGTCGCGAACGGCCAGGCGGGCGCGATACCGGGCTTCACGCTGAAGCCAAAACTCCGGGCTGCCGCCCAGCACCCTCGCCAGCCTCAACGCCGTCTCATCCGTCAGCGGCGCCTTCCCATTCACTAGCAGGCTGACGTGCTTGGCCGTGTAGCCGAGCCGCTCTGCCAGCTCAGCTTGCCGCCAACCGCGGTCCCCGGCCAGCTCAAGCATGGTTTCGCCTGGAGCAGAGAACCACTCCTGGTTCGTGCTTGTCGGCTCAGTCATGGTAGTCCCCGATCCATAAGATGCGTACTCCCGCCGACCCGGTCCCGGCCCGCTCAGACACAAGTCGGCGCCCGCGGTCTAAATCCATCGCAAACTGCCCGGCTCGGCTTCCCTTCAGCGTGTGAAGCCCGCCTACGGGTGGCAATGCAGCCAAAGTGGGCGCGGCTTCCAGATCGTCGAGTCTAAGGCGAAGCTTCTTTGCGCCGTCCGGTCCCAGTTTTCTCGTGGCCTTCTTCTCAGAGGTGCATAGCTCCTCGACGTCGTCGTTGGCGTAGGAGATCTCCACGAGATTTGGTGTCCGTAATTAGTTTACCAAATCGGTAATGAATGTTGGTCGAGTGTGACCCTTTGTGTTAGTCTTGCGCTGATATGCGCAAGCTCAGCGTGCTCCTTTTCCTGCCGTTCCTGTCATTGGCTCTCGCCGCGCAGGGAGGGCCGCCGCAGGCCCCCGCCAACCCCGCCGTCGCCGCCGTGCGCCAGGCCTCGCAGGGCGAGCGCGCCGAGTTCCAGGAAATTCAGAAGACCGAAGACGACGTCCTCTGGCGTCTCGAGCTGGGCGACATCGCCCATGTGGACAAGGTCTGGATCCCCAGCCAGGCGCCCATCCGCATGAAGAATCCCACCGGCCAGGGCGCCGGCAACCCGCTGCTCATCTACGCCTACACCTTCATCCCAAAAAAGCTGGCCCCCTCCGCGCATGCGCCGTTGCTGATGTACATCCACGAGGGCGTGCACGGCAACATGAACACCAGCCAGGCGCACATTGTGCGCGAGCTGATCGAGCAGGGCTACATCGTGGTGGCGCCTGAGTACCGCGGTTCGACCGGCTACGGCGCCGGCTTCGAGAGCCAGATTGACTACGGAGGCAACGAGGTCGTGGACGTCCACTCGACCCGTGACTGGGCGCTCGAAAACCTCCCCCAGGTGGATCCCGCCCGGGTGGCCATCGTCGGCTGGAGCCACGGCGGCTTCCAGGCGCTGATGAACATCTTCCGCTACCCCAAGGATTACGTCTGCGCCTACGCCGGCGTGCCGGTCAGCGACCTGGTGATGCGCATGGGCTACAAGTCGCAGGGTTACCGCGACATCTACTCCGGCTTCCTGGGCAAGACCGCCGACCAGGACCCGATGGAGTATCGCCGCCGCTCACCCTACTTCCACGCCGCCGAGCTGCAGACGCCGCTGCTCATCCACACCAACACCAACGACGAGGATGTCAACGTGATGGAGGTGGAGCACCTGATTGACGCGCTGAAGGCGGCCGGCAAGCAGTCGCTGTTCCAGTACAAGATCTACCAGAACGCGCCCGGCGGTCACTACTTCAACCGCATTGATACGAAGTTTGCCCGGCAATCGCGGCAGGAGATCTACGACTTCCTGGCGAAATACCTCCACCCGGGACAGTAGTAGCGAAAAACTCCTCCAGCCGCTGCATGACCTCGGCCTCCGAGCGCGCCTCATAGACGGCGCGCCGCAGGCTGGCGCCATCCTCGACCCCGTGGGTGAACCAGGCGGCGAACTGCTTCATCTTCCCCAGCGCTCCCACCATGCGGTCGGCGATGAGGCGCGAGAAGTAGTCGGTCATGAGCTGGGCGCGGTCGGCGTCAGTCGGTTGGGGATAGGTCCCCGTCAGCCGGTACGCCTCCATCTGCCGGAAGATCCACGGGTTGGAGGCCGCCGTGCGCCCGATCATGATGCCGTCGCAGCCGGTGTAGGCGGCCATGGCGGCGGCGTCCTCGGGGGTGCGCACGTCGCCGTTGCCCAGCACCGGAATCTTCACCCCCTGCTTCACCTCCGCGATCCACTGCCACTGCGCCTGCCCGGAGTAGCCCTGTTCGCGGGTGCGGGCGTGCAGCGCCAGTCCATTGACGCCGCTGTCCTCGGCCAGCCGGGCCAGCGCCACGTGCACCAGTTGCTTCTCGTCCCAGCCGGCGCGGAACTTCACTGTGAAGGGCAGCGACACCGCCCCGCGCACCGCCGTGAACAGCCGTCCCAGCAGCGGCAGATCGCGCAACAGGCCGCTGCCGCCGTTGCACTTCACCACCTTCTTCGCCGGACAACCCAGATTGAGGTCAATGGCGTCGAAGCCCATCGCCTCGACCACCCGCGCCGCCTCGGCCATCACCTCCGGATCGCTGCCGAACAACTGCGCGGCGATGGGCCGCTCGGCTTCGGCAAAGCTCAGGTAGCGCCGCGCCACCTTCTCGGAACGGATGAGGCCGTCGCCCGAGGTGAACTCGGTCATGATCAGCCCGCAGCCGCCCAGGTCGCGGATGAAACCGCGAAACACCGTGTCCGTGATGCCCGACATGGGCGCCAGCGCATTGCCCGGCGCGATGCGCAGCCGCCGCGCCCCGTGCGCGACCTCGTAGGCCGCCGGCACGTCAGCGGGCGTGGCCGCCACGTCGCGGCCCGGCGCCGGACTGTCCCAAAACTTGTGCACACCCCATTTTAGGCGATATGGATGACCTTGTTTTGAATCGCCCAGCGCACCAGTTGCGCCTTGTTGTGGATGTCGAGCTTGCGCATCAGGTTGAACTTGTGCGCCTCCACCGTCTTGGTGCTCAGCCCCAGCTTGACCGCCACTTCTTTCACCGACAGCCCTTCGGCCAGCAGCTTGAGCGTTTCGCGCTCGCGGGGCGAAAGGGTGGCCAGCCGCGGCTTGAAGCGCTCGGCGGGGTCGCGGGCGTGAAAATCCTGCACCAGCTTGGAAACGATGCGCGGGCACAGATACTTCCCGCCGCGCCGCACCTCGCGCAGCGCCGAGATGAGTTGATCGGCGGGCGAGTCCTTGAGCAGGTACCCCGACCCGCCCGCCTCCAGCGACTGCTGCAGGTAGTCCTCGTCGTCGTACATGCTGAGCATCACCACCTTGGTCTCCGGCCGCTGCTTGCGGATGCGCCGCACCGCCTCGAAGCTCGGCATGCCCGGCATGCCGATATCCATCAGCACCAGGTCGGGTTGCAGCTCGGCGGCGCGGGCCACGGCTTCGTCGCCCTCCTGCGCCTCGCCCACGACCTCCATGTCGTACTGGGCTTCGAGCAGGGTGCGCAGGCCCTGGCGAAACAGGGTGTGATCATCCGTCAGCAGAATGCGTAGCTTATTCATGGTGTAGAGAGTTGTCTGGCGGCGCCGGGTGCAGAGGAATCCAGAAAGCCAGGTGCACGCCCTGGCCGGGTTGAGAGCGCAGTTCGAAGCGGCCGCCCGCCAGGCGCACCCGTTCCCGGATGCCGGCCAGCCCCAGGCCGCTGCCGGAGGCGGCATGCGATTGCCGCTGGACATCGGGTGCCAGCCCGACGCCATCGTCGATCAGATGGATACACACCTGATGGCGTGCGGCGCGTATGCGCAGCCGCACCGAGCGCGCGCGGGCGTGACGGGCCACATTGCGCAGGCCCTCCACCACCACCCGGTAAAGGAGAATCTCCAGCTTGCGGTCCAGCGCGTGGCCGTTGAGCGCGCAGTGGAAGCGGACGCTCCAGCGTTGCTCGGCGCGCAGCCGCCGCAGCTCCTGCCGCACCGCCGCCTCCAACCCCAGCTCGTCCAGCGCCAGCGGCGACAGTTGCGCCATGATGCGCCGCAGCTCGGCCACGCTGCTGTCCACCAGCGTCAAACCCTTCTGCAGCCACGGCCGCGCCTTCTCCGGCGGCTGCCGCAGACCCATCTCCAGGTAGAGCCGCAGCGCCAGCAGGCCCTGTCCGGTCTCATCGTGCAAATCACGGCTGATGCGGCGCCGCTCTTCATCGTGGGCATCGAGCAGCCGGCGCGACAAGTCCATCACTCGTGCCTGCTGCTGCTCCAGCTTTTCGCGCAGGCGGGTGCGTTCAATCGCCAGCGCCGAGCGATGGCCCAGCGCCAGCAACAACTCGCGTTCCCCCGGCATGCATTCGTAGACGCGGTCAAACGCCACCGTCAGAATGCCCAGCGGCTCCGCCCCCGCCTGCAGCGGTACCGCCCACACCGACTTCACTTCCAACTCGCGGTAGTAGGGCTGGCTGACCCCCGGATCGTTGGCGGCATCCAGCAGAAAGCCGGGGCGGCCTTCGCGCAGCACGCACTGGAAAAATGCCCCCACGCCGGCGGGTTCGAGGATCATCTCCGGCCCCAGCCCCAGCGTCGCCGCATGGCGCAACCGTTCCCCTCCCGGCTCCAGCAGAAGAATTTCGCCCCAGCGTATGGGAAAAAGCCTCGCCGCCTGCTGTAAGAGCACTTGCAACAACTGATTCAGGGTGGCGGCGCTCAGTTCGGCGTCGAGCACCGCCAGCAGCGCCTGCACCGCGTTGCTCTGCGCCGCGACAAACGCCTCGGCCACCGCCAACTGCGTCTGCTGTTGCAGCCACGCCTGCGCCGCCGCTGCCGTGTCCACATCGAAGTGCCGGCGCAGCCGGTTGAGCACCAACGGCTGGAAGGCGGCCAGGGCGGCGTGGATGTCGCTGAGTGGAATTTCCATCTTGGCCAGCCGCGCGGCGCTGTACTGCAGCTGCTCGCGCCATCCACTCAGACCCTCAGCCTCCGTGCCCAGGGGCGGTATAAGAAGCTGCTCCAGCTTCCGCCGCGCCGTTGATTGCATCCGCGATGCGCCGGGAAACCGCCGCCGCCACTGTCCCAGTAGCTCCGGAGCGGCCCGCAATAGACACTCGTGCGCCGCCAGATACGGCTGCGCCGCTGTCGGGCTGAAATGCGAAGATGGTGATGCTGCCGATGCCACTGCTGCCCTGAAACGTTGCCAGCAGTATAGCAGCGTTGGATCGGGTACATTGCTTGTGGCCGTAGTGGTCTGAAGATGCCATCCAACACCATCCCGGCACTGATCGTGGCTGGTCCCACCGCCAGCGGTAAAACCGCGCTGGCGCTGTGGCTGGCGCAGCAGCTCGCCGGCGAGGTCATCAGCTTCGATTCGGTGCAGCTTTACCGCGACTTCGATCTCGGCACCGCCAAACCCAGCGCCGCCGAACTGGCCGCCGTGCCCCACCACCTGATCGGCGTCGCCGATGCCCGCCAGCCCTGGACGGCGGGTGAGTACGCGCGCCAGGCGCGGCCCGTGATCGAGGAAGTCGCGCGGCGCGGAAAGCTGCCGGTGCTGGTGGGCGGCACCGGCTTTTATTTGCGGGCTTTGTTGCAGGGTCTTTCCCCGGCACCGCCCGCCAGCGCTCCGCTGCGCCAGAAGCTGCGGCGGCGCGCCCCCGAGCAGCTACACCGCCTGTTGCAGCGCCTGGACCCTGAAGCGGCCGCGCGCATTCAGCCCCGCGATGCCGAGCGGGCCATCCGTGCCCTCGAGGTGCGCCTGCTCACCGGCCGTCCCCTGGGCGATACCTGGCGCGCTGCGACTCCCGAACCCTGGCGTGAACTGCGCCCCGTCAAGCTGGGCCTGGCGCCCGACCGCGCCGCCCTCTACCGGCGCATCGAGGAGCGCGCCGCCGCCATGTTTGCCGGCGGCATTCAGGAAGAAACACGCCGTCTTCTGCCGCTCTATCCCCCCCAGCTCCGCATCTGGACCTCACACGGCTACAAACAGGCCTGCGACATCGTATTGCGCGGCGCCGACCCAGCCCTGGCGCTGGCCGAAGCGCAACAGGAGCAGCGCCACTACGCCAAGCGGCAATGGACATGGTTCCGCTCCGACCCCGACTTCCACTGGCTCTCCGGCTTCGGCGACGACCCCATTCTCCAGTCAGCCGCCCTCTCCCTCGCCCGCCGCCTGTTGGCTGATCGCTGAAAGCTGAATGCTGATTACTATCTTCGTGGGTCCGTCTTCACCGTCAGCGGTCCCATCCAAACCCGCTCCAGGGAATTTAAGCCGCGTGCGGGCGGAAGTCGAGGGCGGCGGAGTTGATGCAGTAGCGCTGGCCGGTGGGCGCGGGGCCATCGTCGAAGCGGTGGCCCAGGTGGCTGTCGCAGCGGCGGCAGCGCACCTCGATGCGAACCATGGCCAGGCTCAGGTCCTCGCGCAGATCCAGATTTTGCGGTGCCAGCGGTGACCAGAAGGCCGGCCAGCCATCCCGCGAGTCATATTTGGTCTGCGAGCTGAACTGCGCCGTGCCGCAGGCGCGGCAACGATACACTCCGGATTTGAAAACGTTGTTCAGCGGGCCAGTGAACGGCGCCTCTGTAGCCCCCTGGCGCAACACGGCAAACGCGGGCGGCGGCAGCAGCCGGCGCCACTCCTCCACCGTTTTGACTACTTTTTGGACCTTGACGGTCCCCCTCCGGTGCCCAGTGTCGTCGAAGTCCACCAGCGTCACCGTGCCCGGCGTGGTCGTAATCGCCGCACCGGCCAGCCGCGTCAACCCGCCCGCCAGGCCGGTCTCGACCACCACAACGCCTCCGGCCGCGACCGCCGCCACTCCGAACAGGAAAGCGCGCCGCGACCACGGCTGCGGTGCAGATTCGGGTAGTTGGTCAAACATGGTGCGTTCTCCCCGCAGCCTATGGGATGCGCCGGCCCGCGTCTGGTTCCAGCATAATAGGAGGTTGCCGCCCGTAGTTGCATCCCCACCCATTCGTCCGGCCGCCCCGGCGGGTCCCGCTCAGCGCCGCTTTGCGGCCTTCGCCTGGGTGGTACTGGCCTATAACGTCGCCGTCATCCTCTGGGGCGCCTATGTCCGCGCCGCCGGTGCCGGGAATGGCTGCGGCGACAACTGGCCGCTGTGCGATGGCCAATTCCTACCCGCACACCCGCAAATCAAGATGCTGATTGAGTTCCTGCATCGCGCCACCAGCGGCGTGGACGCGGTGCTGGTCTTCGGCCTCCTGGCCGGAGCGGTGTGGCTCTACCCCAAGCGGCATGTAGTCCGGCGAGGAGCGGCGGCAGCGGCGTTGTTCATCGTCACCGAAGCCCTGCTGGGCGCGGCCCTGGTGCTCTTCCAATGGGTGGGGCAGAATACTTCGCCCGCCCGTATCGCCGCCGACGCCACCCACCTGGCCAATACCCTCTGCCTGCTGGCCGCCTTGGCGCTCACCGCCATTTGGGCGTCGGGCGTAGCGGCTCCACGTCGCGCTCCGGGCTGGCGGCTGAACCTGGCCATCATCGCCGTCTTAACCACCGCCATCTGCGGCGCCGTGGCGGCGCTGGCCGATACGCTGTTCCCGGCGCAGTCGCTCACCGTGGCGCTGCGCCAGGATTTCTCCGGCTCGACCGCGCTGCTGGAGCGCCTGCGCGTCATCCACCCCGCGGTGGCCATCGTCGCCGGCCTGTATCTGCTCTGGCTGGTCTTTGACGGGCTGCCGCGGCCGGGGCAGCGGCTCGCCCGCGACTTGGGCTACGGCTTGGCGGCGGCGGTGCTGGTGCAGTGGGCCGGTGGCGCGCTCGACGTCCTCCTGTTGGCCCCCGTACCCATGCAGATGCTGCACCTCGCCAGCGCCGATCTGCTTTGGATCCTGCTGCTGCTGCTCACCGCCGCCACAATGGCCGAGGCCTGACGCGGGGGCCGCGCCGTTGGCACCGCGGGCCAACTCCGCGCGGATCCCCGCGCGAAGCCCTGCCGCACCGTCTGGTCGCGCTGGGCTGGGGCTCAGGGGCCCCCAGCCCGGCAACCCTGGAAGTCTGGGAAAAGCGGGGTGGCGGCGTAGCCGCCGAGGCCCCCGCGCCAATCTATGCTACGTTTGCCGGCATGCACAAGCTGAGCTGCGCCTTTCTGCTCGCCGCCGGCCTCGGACTCGCCGGCTGTCATCAAGCCGCCTCCCCGGCCAAGTCCTCACCCGATCCGCTGCGTGCCGACCTCGACACCGCCGTCAGCCCCGGTCAGGACTTCTTCACCTACGCCAACGGCGGCTGGCTGCAAAAGCATCCCATCCCCGCCAGCGAATCCAGTTGGGGCATCGGCAATGAGGTGCAGGACGAGATCTATGCCCGGCTGCGCGGTATCAGCGAACACGATGCCGCCGCCCTCCAGGCGGCGAGCGGCAGCGATGAGCAGAAGATCGGCGACTTCTGGGCCATGGCCACCGACACCGCCCACGCCAACCAGTTGGGCATTGCCCCGCTCGATCCGTATCTCAAGCAGATCGCCGCCATCCGCACCGCCGATGATGCCCTCCGCGTCGCCGCCGCGCTGCGCCCCATCGGCGTGGGCGCTTTCTACAGCCTCGACGTCGCCCAGGATGAAAAAGACAGCGACCGCATGAGCGTCCATCTGTCGCAGGGCGGGCTGGGGCTGGGCAACCGCGACATGTACTTCAACGCCGAAGCCGGGGTGAAGAAGAACCGCGCCGCCTACGTGGACCACATGGCCCGCGTGCTGCAGGAACTGGGCGACACCCAGGCGGCGGCCGGCGCCGGCGCGGCGGCGGTGATGCAGTTCGAAACCAGCCTGGCGCAGGCTTCGCGTCCGCTGGCCGATCTGAACGACCCCTACAAGAACTACAACCTGATGACGCCGGAGGCGTTGAGCGCGCGTTACTCTCCCCAGATCGCCTGGCGCCATCAGCTCCAGGCCTTCCAACTTCCGGCGCAGACGGTGATCGTCGGCCAACCGGAGTTTTTCGTGGCCCTGAACCGCACCCTGCGTCAGGCGCCGGTCGGGGTGCTGCGCGACTACCTGCGCCTGCACCTCATGGCCGCCTTTGCCCCCTACCTGGGCGACAAATACCGCGCCGAGCATTTCCATTTCTACAACACCGTGCTGCGCGGACAGCAGGAGGAGCAGCCACTGTGGAAGCGGGCCCTTAACGCCGAAAACCGCGCCCTGGGCATGGTGCTGGGCCGCGAATACGTGCACACCTACGTGCCCCCCGCCACCAAGCAGCGGTACACCGCCCTGGTCGAGGCCATCCGCACCGCCTTCCACAACCGCATGCAGAACCTCGACTGGATGAGCCCGGCCACCAAACAGCAGGCCATGGCCAAGCTGGCCGCGGTGACCCCCAAGGTGGCCTATCCCGATAAGTGGAAGGACTACTCGACCCTGACCATCGCCCGCCAGTCCTACGCCGCCAACATGATGAGCGCCAATCAGTGGCGCTTCCACGACATGCTCTCCAAGTTCGGCAAGCCGGTGGACCGCAGCGAGTGGGACATGACCCCGCAGACGTACAACGCCTACTACAACCCCTCGAACAACGAGATTGTGTTGCCGGCGGCAATGTTCGTGGTGCCCGGTGTGCCCGATGACCAACTCGACGATGCCATCGTTTATGGCTACGTCGGCGCATCCACCATCGGTCATGAGATCACCCACGGCTTCGACGATCAGGGCCGCCAATTCGACGCCCACGGCAACCTCAAGGACTGGTGGACGAAGCAGGACGCCGAGCGCTTTCAGCAACGCGCGGCGGTGATGGCGAAGGAATTTGACGCCTACGAGCCCATCTCCGGCCTGCACATCAACGGCCAGGCCACCCTGGGCGAGAACATCGCCGACTACGGCGGCATCCTCATCGGCCTCGATGCCTTCGAGCAGACCGCGGAGTACAAAGCCGGCAAGCCGGTGGACGGCTTTACCCCGGTGCAGCGCTTCTTCCTCGGCTACACCCTCGGCTGGCTGGAGCAGGAGCGCGAGCAGAGCCTGCGCAATCAGTTACTCAACGACGTGCACGCCCCGGCGAAGTACCGCGTCAACGGCCCGTTGTCGAACATTCCCGCCTTCTATGCCGCTTTCGGCGTGAAGCAGGGAGATCCCATGTGGCGTCCGCCCGCGCAGCGCGTCAGCATCTGGTAAAAAAAAGCAGGGCGGCGCCGTAGCGCCGCCCTGCTTTGCATCTGATTCCGGCGCGTTACTGCGCGCCGGCCAGCGAGTGCACAAAGTTGGTGAAATCCGTGTGCAGCTTCTGCCGCGGCTGCGTGCGGATGTAGATCATGTGACCCGCCAGATAGTGCTCGATGCTGATGTTCTTCTGCTCGGCCGGGGCAATGAACAGGTGCTTCATGCTGTAGTCGGCCTCGAACATCGGCGTCGCCTGGTCATACAAACCCTCGACCAGCATCAGCTTCATGGAAGGATTCTGGGCGAAGGCGCTGGCCAGCAGCGGCGAGGTGTCGGCGGTGCCGCTCCAGGCGCGGCCCAGCTCGAAATTCCAACCCGGGTTGCCGGCGCCACCCATGCCGCGATCGCCGTACTCCAGGTCGGTCTTGTAGTTGAGCTCGTTCTTCAGATAGTTCACGAACTCGTGCAGATAGGGAACGGAGATGATGTCGCTGGGATCGTAATCGGGGAAGGGTGATCCCGGCGTGCGGCTGGTGCCGATCTGGCCGCCGTCATAGCGGCCGATGATCTCCTTCTGGCTGCGCAGCAGCTCGGCGTTGAACTCGCTGGTGCCGACGCGCAGGTTCAAACCGTCCACAAAAACCGGGCTGAGGCCGGTGAAGCGCGCCATCTCACTCACCGCCTGCTGGCGGGCCGCGCCCTGCAGCGTATCGCCTTCATCGAGGTAGTGCTGGTACTTGGTGCTGGCCCAGTCCTTCGACTCCTGCACCACCGTCTCGATCGGCTTGGCCTGCAGGTCGGCAGGCAGCTTCTTGTGCTCGTAGGCGATGGCGGTCAGCGTCGGCAGCGCCAGCCAGTAGGGCCGGTCATCGCTGTAGGACGGCGACAGCGTCGAGAGGTTGAGCACGCTCGACAACAGCACCACCCCGGCCACCGGGATGTGATGCTGCCATAATGTCCCCGCCAGGCCGGCGGAGCGGAAGGTGCCGTAGCTCTCGCCCGCCAGGATCACCGGCGAGTTGATGCGGTTGTTGTTGTACAGATACAACCGGATGAACTCGGTGAAGGTCTGCAGATCGCCGCTCACGCTGGCGGCGCGCGCCAGGGTGGCGGCGCTGGTGGCGCGGCTGTAACCGGTGCCCATGGCGTCAATGAACACCAGATCGGTGGAATCCAGCCAGGTCTCGGCGTTGTCCACAATTTTGTAGGGCGGCGCCGGCAGGCTGCCGTCATCGTTCAGCAGCACCCGCCGCGGGCCAAAGCCCCCCATGTGCACGAACACCGAATCCGATCCCGGACCACCGTTGAAGCTGAAGGTCACCGGCCGCGGATGCGCACTGTCGGCATTGTCGAGGGTGTAGGCCACATAGAACATGTGCCCTTCGGTCTTGCCCATCTCATCCGGCACCGGCATCTTGCCCACCGTGGCGGTATATGACAGCGTCTTGCCGTTCACCGTAATCGAATGATGGGTCACCACCGGCGGCGGATCGGTCTCGGCCGGCTCATACATGAAGCGATCGGGCGGCGCTTGTCCGCCGCGGCCCCGTCCCTGCGCCATCGCCGGCAGCCAGGCCGCCAGCAACACGCCCATCCCCACACTTGTCCAGCGCCATACACGCGTATCCATCAGCAAATCCTCCAGGTCACGGAAGTGACACAATCCCAACGAGTATGCGCGTCCCCGCCTCGCGCTGGCAAGAAATTCCGCTACACTGTCGCGGTGGAGACCCGTCATCCCTTGAGACGTTCCCTGTTGCTGCTGCTCCTCGCCGCCGCCCTGCTGGCCGCCGGCTGTTCCTCCGATCCGCCCGGACCGCGCGTGTCCCTCTCCTTCCCCGCCGCCGCCCACGCCGCTCCCATCACCGGCCGGGTGTTCGTCTTCTTTACCCACGCCGACAAGCCCGAGCCGCGCTTGCAGATCAATGGCTACAACGGCAGCATCCCTTTCTTCGCTGTGGATGTGGATCAACTGCCGCCCGGCCAGCCGGCGGTGGTGGACAACTCCGCCCTGGGCACGGTGGTCAACCATCTCTCCGATCTGCCCGCCGGCGACTACTACGTGCAGGGCCTGATGAATGTCTACACCCGTTTCCCCCGCGCCGACGGTCATGTCATCTGGGCGCACATGGACCAGTGGGAGGGTCAGCAGTTCAACATCTCACCCGGCAACCTGATCAGCGCGGTGCAGAAGGTGCACTGGGACCCGGCGCACCCCGCCGCGCTAACCCTCTCACTCGACCAGGTCCTGCCGCCGCGGCCTGAACCTCAGGACACCGCCTGGGTCAAGCACGTCAAAATGCAGAGCCCCATGCTGACCAGGTTCTGGGGCCACCCCATCTTCATGGGCGCCACCGTGCTCCTGCCCGCCGGCTACGAGCAGAACCCCAAACAGACCTACCCGGTGGTTTACGTGCAGGGCCACTTCGGCCTGCGCGCACCCTACGGATTCGACCCCACCCCCAGCCAGCCCACCGCGCGCACCCGCGAACGGCGCGAGGTCTATGGGGTGGAGACCGGCTATGAGTTCTATCAGGACTGGACCTCGCCCAGCTTCCCGCGCATGATCGTGGTCACGCTGCAGCACCCGACCCCTTTCTACGACGACTCCTACGCCGTCAACTCGGTCAACAGCGGTCCCTATGGCGATGCCATCACTCAGGAGTTGATCCCCTACGTGGAGACCCATTTCCGCGTGGACCGCAAGCCCGGCGCCCGCATGTTGACCGGCGGCTCGACTGGCGGCTGGGAATCGCTCGATCTGCAGATCAAGTACCCGGACCTGTTCGGCGGCACCTGGACGCTCTATCCCGATCCGCTCGACTTCCATCACTTCCAGATGGTCAACCTCTACGACGACAGCAACGCCTTCCAGGCGCCGGGGCTGGGCGAGTGGCTGCAGACGCCGCGCTACATGAGCCGCCAACCCGACGGCCAGCCGCTGGTCAACGAGCAGCAGATGAGCCGTGCCGAGGCGGTGCTCGGAACCCACGGCCGCAGCGGCCAACAACTGGATGTCTTCTTCTCCACCTTCGGCCCCATCGGCGCCGACGGCTATCCCGTGCCGCTGTGGGATCTGAACACCGGGGTCATCAACAAGGACGCGGTCGCCTATGCCCGCGACCATGGCTACGACCTCACCGCCTACCTGAAGCAAAACTGGCCCACGCTCGGCCCCAAGCTGGTCAACAAGATCCACGTCTACGTCGGCGACATGGACACCTACTATCTGAACCTGGGCGTCTACGACATGCAGAACTTCCTCAAGACCACGCAAAACCCGCACTACGAAGGCACTTTCGTCTACGGGCGGCCGGAGAAGCCGCACGGCTGGAACGGCGGCATCACCCAGGCCGAAATGTTGCGCCAGATCTTCCAGGCGGTGCGGCGCTAGTGCTGAGTTTCTCGCTGGCCGGTCAAGTGGCGGTGGTGAGCGGCGGATCGCGCGGCATCGGCGCCGCCACGGTCCGATTGCTCGCCGACGCCGGCGCCGCGGTGGCCTTCAGCTTTCAATCCAACCATGCCGCGGCCAACGCCGTCGTGGCCCACGCCCCGGACCGCATCGCCGCGCTGGCCGCCGACGCCCGCGATCCGCAGTCGGGGGAAGCGCTGGTGGCGGAAGCCGTGCGACGCTTCGGACGCCTGGATGTGGCCGTGGCCAACGCCGGCATCTGGAATGCCGGCGACATCGCTCTCGCCGACCTCACCCCCGCCGCCTGGGACGAGATGCTGGCCTGCAATCTCACCAGCGTCTACACTCTGGCGCGCGCCGCCGTGACCCGGATGCAGCGCCAGACGCGCAGTGATTCGTCCCCGCGCGGCCGCATCATCGCCATCGCCTCCACCGCCGGACAGCGCGGCGAGGCCTGGCACACCCATTACGGCGCATCCAAGGCCGGCGTGATCGGATTCGTGCGCGGGCTGGCGCCCGAAGTGGCGCGTGACGGCATCCTGGTGAACTGCGTCGCGCCCGGGTGGGTGGAGACCGACATGTCACGGCCCGCCTTTGGCGAGCATCCCGAGCGCGTTTTCGGCGCCATCCCCCTGGGACGCCCCGGACGGGTGGAGGAGATCGCCGGCTGCGTCGTCTTCCTCTGCTCCCCCTGGGCCGATTTTATGTGCGGCTCGGTGATGAGCGTGAACGGCGGCGCGGTGCTAGCCTGATAGGAATCCATGTCGCAACTCTGGCGCACCAAATCCATTGACAAGCTGATTGCCGACTCCGAAGACCCGTCGCAACGGCTGAAAAAGACCCTCGGTCCATGGAGCCTGGTGGCGCTGGGCATCGGGGCCATCATCGGCTCGGGCATCTTCGTGCTCACCGGCACCGCCGCCGCCGGCGAGAACTTCGTCGAGCCTTCCATCCTCCACGCCCAGGTCTTCGACGTGCTGGCCAGCTTGTTTCAGCACGGCAATCTCTCCGGCGCGCTCATGCACGGCCGCCCGCCCGCCGGGCCCTCCATCGCCATCTCTTTCATTCTGGTCGCCGTCGCCTGCAGCTTCGCCGGCCTCTGCTACGCCGAGCTGGCGTCCATGATTCCCATCGCCGGCTCCGCCTATACCTACTCGTACGCTACTCTGGGCGAGCTCATTGCCTGGATCATCGGCTGGGATCTGATCCTCGAATACGCCGTCAGCAACGTCGCCGTGGCGGTCGGTTTCTCCGGCTACCTCACCAGCCTGCTGCACCAGATGGGCATTCACATCCCTCTGTATCTGGCCGAACCGGTGTGGCAAAACGGGGTGCGCACCGGCGCCTGGTTCAACCTGCCGGGATTCCTGGTGGTGATGCTGCTCACCGTGCTGCTGGTGCGCGGCATCCGCGAATCCGCCGACACCAACAACATCATGGTGCTCATCAAGGTGGGCGCCATCCTGGTGTTCATCGTCGCCGGCGCCACCCTCATCCACCCGGAAAACTGGCACCCCTTCGCCCCCTCCGGCTTTGCCGGCGTCATCACCGGCGGCGCCATTGTGTTTTTCACCTACATCGGCTTCGACTCCGTCTCCACCGCCTCGGAAGAGGCCATCAACCCCCAAAAAGATATCCCCTTCGGCATCATCGGCTCGCTGATCGTCTGCAGCGTCCTCTATGTGGGCGTGGCCATCGTGCTGCTCGGCATGATGAAATACAGCACCTTCCTCTCCGGTCCCGCCGCCGACGCTCCCGTCGCCTACGCGCTGCGCGTGCTGCACTCCAACCGCTGGGTGCAGTTCACCGTGGTGCTGGGGGCGCTCATGGGCATGCTCTCCTCGCTGCTGGTGTTTCAGTACGGCCAGACGCGCATCTGGTTCGCCATGTCGCGCGATCGCCTTTTGCCGGGCGTGTTTTCCCGGGTGCACCCGCGCTATAAAACGCCGCACTGGTCGAGCTGGATCGCCGGTCTGGTGGTGGCCATTCCCGCCGGCCTGGTGGATATCGGTGAGGCCGCCGATCTCAGCAACATTGGCACCCTGTTCGCCTTTGTCCTGGTGGCCATTGGAGTCATGGTGCTGCGTCGCCGCCAGCCCGACCGCCCACGCGGGTTCAAGGTACCGTTCGTCCCGCTCTTCCCCATTCTGGCCATTGTCTTTTGTGGTGGCCTGATGTGCGCCCTGCCCATCATTACCTGGTTGCGCTTTGTCGGCTGGATGCTGATTGGCCTGGGCGTCTACAAGTTCTACGGCCAAAAGCGCAGCGAGTTCTACGAAGGCAACCATCCGCGCCGCCAGAGCGCCGGTAGCTAGACGGACGCATCCAAACCGGGGTGCGCTACTTGCTCATCCTGATGGGCGCCATTGTCGTCGTTCTGGCCGCCAAGATGGCCAGCGAGAATCTTTGGTGGATCGCCATCCCCGACGCGCTGTTTGGCGTCGGCGTAGCCTGGATGGCGGCGGCCAGCCTGCATGGCCAGCATCGTCCCCCGGCATCACCACCGACAGAGGTACCGCCGCCTATGCCGCCGCCGCCCCCACCCCCGCCACCGCCACCGCCACCACCGCCTGCCCTGGCGCAGCAGCCGCCTCAAGTGCGGCCGGTACGCCCCACGCCCAAAAAGAAGCGCAAGCGCCGTTAGGCGCGCCTATACGTCCAGCCCGACAATGCGCATCAGCGCCAAGGCATTGCTGCGGGTCACCACGCCGGGCCGGAGATGGTGATCGAAGCGCACATCGTTGCCCTCGATCTGATCCTCGAAATGCACATTGCGCACCCCCTTCATCTCCGCCGCCACGCCGGTGAGCGCCAGATCGTGGGTGCTGATCAGCCCCACCGCCGGCCGCGCCAGCAGAGCCCGCAACAACCCTTCGCCCCCCACCACGCGGTCGTGGCTGTTGGTGCCGTCCAGCAGCTCGTCAAACAGAAACAACAGCGGCAGGGCCGCCTCCGTGAGTTGCAGAATCTGCCGCAGGCGCAGGATCTCGGCATAGAAACCGGAGCGGCCGAGTTGCAGCGAATCCGCGGTGCGCAGGCAGGTACCCACCGCCAGCGGTGTGAGCCGCAGGCGGGTGGCCCGCACCGGCGCGCCCATCTGGGCCAGCACCGCATTCAGGCCCACGGTGCGCAACAAGGTGCTCTTGCCCGACATATTGGAGCCGGATACCAGCCACACCCGGGCCTCGCCCTCGAGCGCCACCCCATTGCGCACGCACACCGCCGCCGGCAGCAGCGGATGTCCCAGTTCCTCGCCCACAAACCGCGGCTCGCCCCCGGCCTCGACTTCGGCGAACGGATCGCCGGGATGCTCGTAGGCATACCCGGCCAGCGACAACAACGCCTCGAACTCCGCCACCGACTCCAGCCACTCGCCCACCTGGGCGCCCTGACGCCGCCGCCAGCCATCCGCCGCGTAGGCAAGGTGGACGCTGTACAGCAACAGGTAATCCAGCGCCTTGCCGAGCAGCGACCCGCGCGCCTCCACCCAATCGGAGATCGTCGCCAGGCGGCGCAGCGCGGCACTGGCCCCCGCCGGCGGCGTGGGCAGCAGTTCCAGTACGCCGGCGAACAACTGCAGCCCCGCGCCATTGGCGCCGCGCTCCGCCAGCACCGGGTTCAAACGCGGTTCGAGGCGATGCAACAGCACCGCCTCCGCGATCACCAGCAGGAAAATGTAGGCAAACTGGCCGGTGGCAAAGCCATACCCGAGTAGCCCCAGCGCCGCCGCGCCCACCAGGGCGAAGCCGGCCTGCCCCCAGCGGCCGGCAAAACGCGGAGCGCCCTCCGCCCATCTGCGCAGCCGCTGCGGGTCCACGCTGTGGTCCAGGTCGGCGGCCACGGCGGCCACCGCTTCCCGCAGGTCTACCCGCTCGCGCAACGCTTCCACCCGCTGCTGACGATCGTGCAACACGGCGGGAGCGGCGGGGGCGAGCATCCAGGCCGCCAGCCGCTGTTGCCCCATGGCGGTGCGCGCCTGGGAGAGCAGTTCAAACAATCCGCCGCTGCCGAACAGATCGAGGTCGGCGGCGTAGGCGTGCCGGCCATCGCGGAAGCGCTCGCCGCTGTCGCCTGTGCCGCTCCAGCGGTCCTCGAGCCGTGCCAGCCCGCGTTCATAATGCTGGGCCACCTGCTCCGCCCGGCGGCGGGCGGTCAGCACACGATCGTGCCACACGAACAACGCCGCCAGGCCCGCCAGCGGCAGCCAAAGCCCCAGCCCGGAAAACCAATGCTCGATCAGCGCCAGCCACGCCAGCACCAGCCACACCAGAATGCCGATCAGTTTCACCGCGCCCAGACGGCGGTCGAGATGCTGCGCCTGACGGCAGCGCGTCAGCGTCTGCTGCCAACGGCTGCGGTAGACCTCCGCCGGGGTGACGACCCGATCAGCCGGCAATCGGCTCCGGAGCCTCCCAGCGCGGCCGCGGCGTGGCGCGTCCGAGTGCGCCGGCGATCAGCGAGGCGGCCCGCTCCAGCAGCGCCTGGTCGTGTTCGTTGAAGGCGTTGGGAATATCGCTGTCAATGTCAATTTCGCCCAACACCCGGCCGTCGTCGAGGATGGGGACCACGATCTCCGAGCGGGTGGCCAGCGAACAGGCCAGGTAGCGCTGGTCGGCGCCCACGTCGGGAACAATGATGGCCTCCCCCGCCTCCGCCGCCGCCCCGCAGATACCCTGCCCCACCGCAATGCGAACGTGGGGCGAGGGGGCGCCGGCGAACGGACCCAGCCGCAACTCGCCGCCCTCCATCAAATAGATGCCCACCCAGTGGTAATGCGGCACCCGCGACTTGAACATCCCCACCAGCGCCCGCATGAGCCCGGCGGCATCTTTGTCCTCCGCCACCTGTTCCAGGTCGTCGGAAAGCGCCTCGACGCGATCGAGGTCCATTGCCAATGCCAAATGCGGGGCGTTGTCGGTGCCGGCCATGCCTCCCATGATAGCCTTCCCAGCGCTGTGGTTTTGTGGTAATCTAATTTCGGCGCACGTGCCGCAGTCTGTTTTTGCCGTGCGCGATTCCCAATCTTGCCCCATCCATTGACATACTGGCGCGCCGCAGCGCTCCGCCCGGGAGCCGGCAACCTGCCCTGATGGATCCGGGGAGTGAAAACAACGTGAACGAAGAAAAACTGAAAATCGCGGTCTTCATCGACTTCGACAACATCCAGATCGGCGTGCGCAGCACGCTCAATCGCGACTTTGACCTGGCCGTGGTGCTGGAAGCGCTCAAGGAGCGCGGCGAAGTCGTTACCAAAATTGCCTATGGCAACTGGAAGCGCGCGGGTGAATTGACCCGTACCCTGACCCAGAATGCCGTGCACATGGTCCAGCGTGACCTGACCCCCCGCGGCGACAAGAACGGCGCCGACATCAATCTGGCGCTGGATTCGCTGGAAATGGCCATCAACCACCCCCACATCAATGCCTTCGTGGTGGTGGGCGGCGACAGCGACTTCATCGCCCTGGTGGAGAAGCTCAAGCAATACAACAAGGCGGTGTTCGTGGTCGGCGGCCGCAGCTTCACCAGCAGCGTGCTGCAGCGCAACTGCCGCGAGTTCCTGGCCTACGAGAACCTGGTGGACGCCAGCCCCGCCGAACGCCGCCGCGAAGAGGGTTCCTCGCGCCGCCGCGAAACCTATCCCATGCAGCGCGCCGTGCCGCTCGTCTACCGCGGCTTGAAGGTCCTGGCCGACCGCGAAGTGCAAGCCCAACTGGGCCTGCTGAAGAGCACCCTCATCCAGCTCGACTCCACCTTCAACGAGCGCGACTACGGCGCCAGCTCCTTCCGCAGCTTCATGCAGAAGCTGGCCGCCGCCCAGCTCCTCACCATGCGTCAGCAGGGCAACAGCTATGTCGTTGAACCGCTGGAGCGTGAGCCGATGGTATCTGCCGCCTCCGAGTCCGGTGAACCCGAACGCGCCGAGGCCGCGGTGGCCGGCGGCGGCGAAGCCGAGAGCGACGAAATGGTCGAGTCCGGCGCGCCGGACGCTCCCCCGTCCCTGCCGCCCGCGCCTCTGCCGCCCGCGCCGCCGCCCACCCCCCTGGTGGCCGTCCGCCCCCCGGAGGAAGCCTTGGAACTGTTGCAGCGCATCCTGGCGCCGCTGCAGGGCACCAACCCCCGGCCGCTGTATCTGCGCAACGTGAAACAGCTGCTGAGGGCTGAATCGCCCAGCTTTGACGAACAGCAGCACGGTTTTGCCTCGATTGTGGACCTGCTCCGCGCCGGTCAGTCCCAGAACTGGCTGCGGCTGCAGCGCGACCGCCGCGGCGCCCTGCGCGTCTTCATCCCCCCCACCGGCGCGCCGGCCGGCATGGCGGCCCCGGTCGCCGATCCCGATCATGCCGACCACAACCCCGAGCCCGGCAACCGTGACGATGCCCCGCCCGCGCCCGAGCCCGGGGACGAGGATCGCCAGCCGGTCTTCGCCGACTCCACCCCCGCTCCCGTTCACCCCCGGCCGGATCCGGAAGACTCGCAGATCGCCGTATTGGGCTATTACAGCGGCGTGCACGGCGAGCAGACCGAAGAGGCGCCGCTCAGCATCGCCGCCGCCATTGCCGACGGCGGGCGCAAGAAGCGCAGTCCCCGCAAGCCCAAGGGCGACGGCAACTCCGCTCCCCGGCGCCGCAAGCCCAAGCGCTGAGCACGGTGGCACCAACCAGGCAGGCGGGCCGCAGCCCGCCTGCCCCACTCCCCACCCAAAAAAATAAGGCCGCCCCGAAGGGCGGCCTTTTCCTTGCACTCAGTGAGTGATTACAGACCAGACGGGCTGGCCACGCAATTGTCGCACTTCGTTACCTGATGCACGACAACCCCGGTCACCACCGCCGCGGCGGCCGCGACACCGATGGCCACGGGCAGCGCCAGGCTGGTGCCGGCGTCAGCGGCAGCGGCCGCGGGCGCCTGCGTGTCACTGAAGCTCACCGCTTCGCCGGTGTGCACCGTGTAGCTGCTCTTGGCAGACTTCACGGCCACCGTGCCGGCGACCGCCTCAACATATACCTTCCCCGAAAGGTCGTATACATTGAAGCGCGCGTTCGAGCTGTTGGGAACCACGGTGCGGGTGTTGAGGGCCACCGGCAGGTTGCCGGTCACCTTCACCAGACCGTTGTTCAGCCGGATGGTGGTGGCGTTGTTCACGCTCTCCATCCGGAAATTGGTGTTTGCAGCGGCGATCAGCGATCCACCAGGCAGCACCATGCGGGCGCTACCGGCGACGCTCGTCGAAACCAGATCACCGGCCACGATCGCCGAACCTGCAGCCACGGGCTGGCCATTTACGGCCACCGTGCCTGCCATCGGGCTCAGAATCGCGCCGCTGGCTCCGAACAGGGGCAGGCACGCCATGGCGGCGACCAGTCCCATCGCCAGAAAAGAACGGCGAATGTTCATCTTTGAACCTCCTTGCAATGCGGGCAGAAGCTACAGCACTACCGTTGCCTATTTAACCATCGGCAGGGAGTCAGGGCAAGCTTTAATTTGACTTTTCCACAGTCCTTGTGACCGTCTGGTTGACTTATGGGATTCGTCCCAATCCGTAGTGGTTCTGCCCGAAACGGCCGCCACCGGGAAGGGGCCACAGCCCGTATATTGTCGCAACTGGAAACCATCGCGTCGCAACATGCCCAGGTGGCGGGGCGTACAATCGCAACATTGTTATGGACCCGGCCAAATACCACTCCGCCGTCGTCACCTCCCGCCGCGACCTGGGCGAAGACTTGTGGGTCATCCGCGTTCGCCTTCCCGCTCCGTTTACTTTTCAGCCTGGCCAGTACGCCACCCTGGCGGTGGAGGACGAGAGTGGCGTCCATGAGCGGCCCTACTCCATCGTCAGCAGTCCGGCCGAAGACGAGTTGGAGTTTTTTTTCGAGCTGGTGCCGCATGGCGAGGTCACGCCGCGGCTGTACCGGCTGCACCCCGGTGACACTCTGTTCGTGCGCCGCTCCTCCAAGGGCCTGTTTGTGCTCGACCGCAAGCGCGGCCACCAACAGCATCTGATGCTGGCCACCGTGACCGGCATCGCCCCCTTCGTGAGCATGCTGCGCAGTTGGGCGCTCGATCCCGGCTGGGCGCCGGCGGGCACGCGCATGGTCTTGATTCAGGCCGGCAGCCGCTCTTGGGAACTCGGTTACGGCGAGGAATTGCGCCAATTGCAGGGCAAGGTGCCGGGACTGGAGACCCTTGTGCTGTCCATCTCCCGGCCCTGGGAGGACACGGCTTGGACGGGCGAGCGCGGCCGCGCCGAAGATCTCTTGCGCAAATACGCCGACGCCGCCGGATTTGCCGCCGGCCAGACCGCGGCCTATCTCTGCGGCCATCCCCAAATGATTGAAAACGCCAAGGGCATCCTGACCCGCTGCGGGTACGCCAAACCCGACCTGCACGAGGAGATCTACTTCATCCTCCCCAAGGCGGCCAGCGGCATCTAGCTCCGGGCGGCGGCGCGCAGCAGCCACGCGACCGTGGCCGTGACTTCCGCTGCGGACGCGCCGGCTTCCAGTCGAGCCGCCGCCATCTCGGCGCCGGCCAGCAGCGGACCACTCCACGTTCCTCCACCGGCACGCACCGCCGCCCCCAGTTCCGTGCCTCGCAATCGCGGCATGCACAGCACCGGCACCACGTTGCCGGCGGCGCGCTGCACAGCCGCCAGCAGGGCCGCGGCCTGGAGTCCCTCATCCCGGTAAAAAAGCGGACTGTACAGCGGCAAATGGAGAGCCTCCGTCCGCTCCCGCAGGGTGGCCACCAGGCGCTCGGTGGCGGCCCGCTCCGTATCCTTGCCTCCCGCAAAGGTCACCACCACGGCTCGCGCCGGGCGCTGCGTCCAGGCGGCCACCTCTCCCGCGGCCACGCATAACCGTTCGGCTGCCGCCGCTCCCCGCGCCGCGTTCCACTCACACCAGGCCACCGGACCCGCCGCCGTCTGCGCCAGCCACACCTCGGCAACGGCGGTGAGGCCGCGGCGCGGTTCCAGCAAGCGCCAGGCGCGGTCGCCGGCGGCGCCGGCGGGCAGCAACACCGCGTCCGCCTGGCGGTCGAGCACCGCCAGGACTGCGCGTTGTCCACCATCCTGCAGTGCGGCCTCCGCCGCGGCCGTGTCGGCCCCCGATCCGCGCCTGCGTTCCAGCCACAACCGATGCCAGCGCAGCCGTGGATTCGCGTCGGCGGGAATTTCCGGATTCACCAACCGGGCACCGGGGACGCCGGTCAGGGCGGCCTCCGCCACAGCGCGCAACTCCGATGGCACAGCGATGCGCTCGGCTGACATGATGGGATTATAGCGGGCTCAGACCACTTCCAGACAGCGCCCATCCTCACGCGGCGCCGCCACCTGTCCCACGCGAACTCCGGGAAACCCTCGCGCCCCGGCCGGCAGGCTGACCAGCAGCCCGCCGCTCGTCTGGGGATCGTGCAACAGCGCCCGCAATTCCTCCGCCACGCCGTTTCCCCACTGCACGCTGTCGGCGGCAAACGCCTGATTGTTCAGCAGTCCCTGCGATTGACAACTCATCGCCAGCGCCCGGGCACCCTCCAACAGCGGAACCGCCGCCGCTTCGATGCGCAGGCACACGCCGCTCGCCCGGGCCATCTCGCCGGCGTGACCCAGCAGTCCGAAGCCGGTGATGTCGGTGGCGGCGTGGGCATGGCAGGCCTGCGCCGCTTCCGCCGCCTCGCGGTTGAGCCGCTTCATCATGGCGACCGCCGCGGCCATGTGTTCCACCGCCACCTCCCTCCCCACCCGGCCGCGCTTCAGCGCTGTGGTCAGCACCCCGGTTCCGATCGGCTTGCTCAGATATAGGTCATCGCCAACTCTTGCGCCGCAGTTGCGCAGCACCGCGGCCGGATGCACCGTCCCGGTGACACTGAAACCGAACTTCAGCTCTTCATCGCGCAAGCTGTGGCCGCCGCCCAGACTGCAACCGGCTTCGGCCAGCTTGCTGAGCCCGCCTCGCAGGATGCTCTCCAGCAGTTCCGGCGGTTCCGCCGGCGGAAAGCCCAGCACCGACAGCGCCACCACGGGCGTGCCTCCCATGGCATAAACATCGCTCAGCGCGTTGGCGGCGGCGATCGCGCCAAAGTCTTCCGGGTCATCCACGATGGGCGTAAAGAAGTCCACCGTCTGCACCAGCGCCACCTCGGGCGAAAGTTGATAAACCGCCGCGTCCTCCGACCCCTCAAACCCCACCAGTAGCCGCTCATCGCGCCAGGCGTCCAGGCGGGGCAGCACCGCGGCCAGCATCTGTGGGCTCAGCTTGGCGGCGCAGCCACAGGCCCGCGCCAATTCCGTCAATCGCCTCATGTCTGATTATCATGTCAGGACGCTGCTAGAATGAGAGCTTACGCCGATGAGCAAACCCCGCCCCATCCGCAAAGCCGTCTTCCCCGCCGCCGGTCTGGGCACACGCTTTCTGCCCGCCACCAAGGCGCAGCCCAAGGAGATGCTGCCCCTGGTGGATAAGCCCATCATTCAATACGGCGTCGAAGAGGCGCTGGACAGCGGCATTGACGAGATCGTGATCGTCACCGGGCGCGGCAAGAATTCCATCGAAGACCATTTCGACGTCAGCTTCGAGCTGGAGCGCATGCTGGAAGAGAAGGGCAAAACCGACCTGCTGGCGGTGGTGCGTGAGATCAGCGACATGATCCACGTCTCCTATGTCCGCCAGAAGGAGGCTCTCGGGCTGGGTCACGCGGTCCTCACCGCCGAAAAACTGGTTGGCCATGAACCGTTCGCGGTGCTGCTCGCTGACGATGTCATTGACGCCCCCGTACCGGTCATCCGCCAGATGCTGGACGTCTATGAGGCCACCGGCGCCAGCGTGGTGGCGGTGGAGAAAATCCCCGGCGAGGCCATCTCCAGCTACGGCGTGGTCAAGCCCGCCGCCCACCAGGACGGTTTCCTTCCCCACCAGTTCCAGGGCCCGGCGGTGCGCATCGAAGATCTGGTGGAAAAGCCCCGCCTGCAGGATGCCCCCTCCGACCTGGCCGTGGTGGGCCGCTACCTGCTCACCCCCGGCATTTTTAAACACCTGAAAAAAATGCAGCGCGGCGCCGGCGGCGAAATTCAGCTCACCGACGCCATGCGTGCCCTGGCTCAGGAAGAGCCCTTCTACGCCTATCAGTTCCAGGGTCGCCGCCACGACACGGGTGACAAGCTCGGCTTCCTGCAGGCCACCGTCGAGCTGGCGCTGCGGCGTGAGGACCTGGGCACCGCTTTCCGGCAGTACCTGCATGCCCTCCACCTGTGAGCCGCTGCCGCGCGACTTCTTCCTGGCTCCTCCCTCCCTGGTTGCTCCCGCACTGCTCGGCAAGCTGCTGATTTGCCGCCGTGGACGTGCTCTTCGCCGCGTGCGGCTGGTCGAGACCGAGGCCTATCTCGGCACCGGCGACCGCGCCGCTCACTCCGCCGCCGGCCGCACCCGGCGCAATGCCGTCCTCTTCGGTCCCCCCGGCCACGCCTATGTGTACTTCATCTACGGCATGCACTATTGCCTGAACGTCTCCACCCTGCCCGACGGCGAGGCCGGTGGAGTTCTGTTCCGCGCCGCCGAAGAGGAGGGCATGCCGCCGCGGGCGCTCTCGGGCCCGGGCCGGCTGACCCGCGCCCTCGGCATTGACCTCCGCGACAACGGCCGCGATCTGACCCGGCCCGGCTCTCTCTACCTGGCCGATGACGGCTATCACCCCTACCCCGTCGCCCAGGGACCACGCATCGGCATCCGCCACGACGCGCATTTACAGTTGCGTTTTTTTCTCCCCGGCCATCCGGCCGTTTCGCGCACCCGGCAACTTCGCTGATTGCTCGAACCCACCGCAAGCAGGTATACTCGCGCATATCCTGCAAGCATTCCTTGCGTGGCATTCATGGCAACCGACATTGTGCAACCGCAGCTCGCCGGCGAGGGCCTGGACGACTTCCTCGAGCTGGAATCCAAGATTCAACGCGTGGCCGAGGCACTGCGCGCCACCCGCGCCGAGCGTGACCGCGCCCACAAGGAGCTGGTTCCGCTGCAGGCCGCCCACGACAAACTGCAGCGCGCCCTCGCGCAGGCGGAACAGGAACTGGTGACCCTGCGCAAGGAGCGCCAGGAAGTCCGCCAGCGCGTCGCCCGCCTGACGCAGCAGTTGGAGGCCGCCGACGCCTAGCCCGCCCGCTCTCATGCCTGCCAAAGCCAGCACGCGCGTCATCATCTACGATCAGCCGTACACCTTCGGTGGCGACGTCAACCCCGCCACCGTGCAGCGCTTGGCGGATCGGGTGGATGCCAAAATGCGGCAGGTGGCCCAGGAGACGCAACTCGTGGACTCCCTCCGCGTCGCCGTGCTCACCGCCATGAATCTGGCGGATGAGAACGAGAATCTGCGCTCCCAGGTCGAGAAGCTCGAGCATCAGGTGACCACCAGGGCCCGCGCCCTGGCGCGCGACCTCGACCGCCTGCTCGAACGCGCCGGATAGACTCCGCATGCGGCTGTTGTTCATCGGCGACATCTACGCCCAGCCGGGCCGTCGCGTGGTGCGCGATCACCTCACCGATCTGGTCGAACAGCATCGCATTGACGTGGTGGTGGCCAACGGCGAAAACGCCGCCGCCGGCTTCGGCATCACTCCCCCGCTGGTGCAGGAATTGCTCGGCTACGGCATCGCCGTGCTCACCGGCGGCAACCACATCTGGGACAAGCGCGATATTGTGCCCTACTGGGAACAAGCCAGGAATGACCCGCAACATCCCGCCCGCCGCCTGCTCCGCCCCGGAAACTTTGGCGAAGCCCTGCCGGGAAGCGGCCTGTTTCAGGGGGTGACCGCCGCCGGTGAACCCTTCGCCGTGCTCAACCTGCAGGGAAGGGTGTTCATGACCCCGCTCGCCTGTCCCTTCCGCACCGCCGATGCGCTGCTGGCCACTTTGCCGCCCGACTGCCGCACCATTCTGGTGGATTTCCACGCCGAAGCCACCAGCGAGAAGCAGGCGCTGGGCTGGTATCTCGACGGCCGCGTCACCGCCGTGCTCGGCACCCACACCCACGTGCCCACCGCCGACGAACGCATTCTTCCCCAAGGCACCGCCTTTCAGACCGATGTGGGCATGACCGGCGCCTACGCCGGCGCCATCGGCTCCCAGGTTGAGAACGTGCTCCGCCGCCTGCTGCAGGGCTATCCCGAACGCCTCGAACCCGCCACCGGCGATGTCCGCCTCTGCGGAGCCATCGTCGAAAGCCACCACGGCCGCGCCACCCACATCGAGCGCCTGCAGTTGCAGATCCGCGAGTAACCCCGGCGCCCGGTCGCTTTATTCCATATCGCGCCAGTTGGGACCACTGGCGACCTCTACCCCAAGCGGCACCGCCAGCTCGGCCACCTGTTCCATCACGGTGCGTACCAGCTCGGCCGCCGCGGCGGCGGTTGCGGCCGGCGCTTCCAGCACCAGCTCATCGTGCACCTGCAGCAACAGGCGCGCCGAGTGCCCACCCAGTTGCGGATGCAACCGCACCATGGCCAGCTTGATCAAATCCGCGGCCGTGCCTTGCAACGGGGTGTTGATGGCGGTGCGCTCGGCGAAGCCGCGCAGCGTCGGGTTGCGGCTGTCGAGGTTGGGGATGGGCCTCACCCTCCCGAACAGGGTGCGCACCCGGCCCTCGCGCCGTGCTTCCTGCAGCGAGCGCTCGATGTACGCCTTCACCCCGGCGTAGCGCTCGAAGTAGCGCCGGATGAACCCCGCCGCCTCCGCCTGCGGAATGCCCAACTGCTGCGCCAACCCGAAAGCCGACAGTCCGTACACGATGCCGAAATTCACCGCCTTGGCCCGCCGCCGGTGCTCGGGCGTCAGCAGCAGCGGCGGTACGCCGAAGACTTCCGACGCGGTCAGGCTGTGAACATCCTGGCCGGTGCGGAACGCTTGCAGCAGCAGCGGGTCCTGGCTGAAGTGCGCCAGCAACCGCAGCTCGATTTGCGAATAGTCGGCCGACACCAGCACGCAACCCGGGTCGGGGACAAAGGCGGCGCGAATCTGGCGCCCGACTTCGGTGCGAATCGGAATGTTTTGCAGGTTGGGATTGATGGACGCCAGCCGACCGGTGGCGGAGCCGGACAGCACAAACGTGGTGTGCACCCGCCCCGTCTCCGGGCGAATCAGCGGCGGCAGCGCGTCCACATACGTGGACTTGAGCTTCGACCATTGCCGGAAGTCAAGAATCGGGCGGATGATTTCGTGCTCGGAAAGCCCCTCCAATACGTCCACCGCCGTGGACGGAACTTTGGTCTTGCCGCGCTTGGCCGGCGCCGGCAGGCCCATGCGGGTGAACAACACATCCGCCAACTGCTGGGGTGAGTTCAGATTGAATCGCATCCCGGCCAGCCGGAACACTTCTTCCTGGGACTCCAGACAACGCCGTTCCAACTCCGCCGACAGTTCGCGCAGCGGAGCGGCATCGAGCCGCACGCCCGTAGCCTCCATGTCTTCCAGCACCGGCAACAGCGGCAGATCCAGGTCGCGGTATGCCGGCCACTGCCCGCTGGCTTGCGCGCGCTGGGTTAAAGCCTCCGCCGCCCGACCGGTAATCACCGCCGCGTGGCCGCTGTCTCCTGGCGGCGTCTCCAGTTGCAGTCGCCGGGCCACGGCATCGATGTCGTAGGAACTTTGCGTCGGGTCGTCCAGATACGCCAGCAGGCTGACATCCTGCACCCGCTCGGCCCGCAGCGGCGGCCGTTCCAGCCCCCAAGTCCGCAGCATGGCCGCCACGGCGCGGCTGTCGGCCCACTGCCATACCCGCTCGGGATCGCGTAACGCCGCCGCCAGCCGCGGGGCGTCCTCCCTGGCCAGCCTGCCTGCCGCTTGGCCCGCGGCCAGGCCCAGGGTCCCATCCGGACCACCGGCCAGCGCCACCGGCCCGGTATGGGCCAGCAATCTCTCCAACCCCGCCTCATCCAGCCGCGGCGTCGCCGCCGCCACCACCGGCGCGATGGCATCTGCAGTGGGCAGACCGCGCAACAGATGATGGAAATCCAACTCCGTGAACAAGACCCGGCAGGCTTCGACATCCGGCGGCTGCACCGCCCACGCTGCCGGGTCATAGGCCACCTCGACCCCGGTATGAATGGTCGCCAGTTCCTTGCTCAGCAGAATCTGATCGCGATGGTTCTGCAGCGCTTCCCGATACGTCTTGCGCTCCACCTCGCCGGCGTGTTCCAGCGCCCCCTCGACACTGCCATAGCGGCTGATCAACTGCTGCGCGCCTTTTTCGCCGATCCCCGGCGCACCGGGAATGTTGTCCACCGCATCCCCCAGCAGGGCCAGATAATCCGCCACCTGCCCGGGTTTGACCCCCAATTTTGCCTCCACCTGCTCGTCGTCGAGCAATTGTTCGCGGCTGGGATTGAGCACCCAGATGCGCGGCCCCACCAGCTGCAGAAGGTCCTTATCGCTGCTGACGATGACCACGTCCCGTCCGGCGGCCGCCGCCTTCCGCGCCAACGTCCCGATGATGTCATCGGCCTCATATCCGTCGGCTGCCAGCACCGGAACCCGGTAAGCCGCCAGCGCCTGCCGAATGTAAGGAAGTTGGGGACTCAGCGTCTCCGGCATCGGCGGACGGTTGGCCTTGTAGTCGGCAAAGCGCTCGTCACGGAAGGTCGGTCCCGCCGAGTCCCATACTGCCACCAAGGCATCCGGCTGGGCATCCTGGATCAGCTTGCGCACCATGTTCACCACGCCCAACACCGCCTGGGTAGGCAGGCCGCGCGCGTTGCTCAGCGGCGGCAGCGCATGGTACGCCCGGAAGACATAGCCCATGGTGTCAATCAGGTAAAGCGCTCGGGTGGGCACGGCAGGGGACATCGGTGGCCCGATTCTAGCAAAGCCTTACGCGGCAACTCGGAGACGCCATGGCCACTGACCGGAATTTTCCCCCTTATGTCCCAATACGACCTATAATAGAGACCTAGCGCGCCGGACCTGAGTCCTGCTGCCGCCGGACTCAAAACTGAATGCCATTCAAGAAGATTTTCAGCAAGCGACCCGATCGCCTGCTCATGATGTCGTTGTTGGGCATCGTGGTCGGTTTAATGGGCGGATTTGTGGCGCAGTTTCTGCTCACCGCCATCGCCTACATCAACAACGCGGTGTTTTTTGGGGTGATCTCGGGGACCTACCTGACCCCCAACGATTCCCACATCCATGGTTGGGTGATCCTCGTGCCCGCTATCGGCGGCCTCGCCGTGGGTCTGCTGATTCACTACTTCTCGCCTGAAATCAAGGGCGATGGCATCCCCGAAGCCATGACCGTGGTGCTCACCAGCGGCAGTAAGGTGAAGCCGCGGGTGGGTTTCTTCAAGCCCCTGAGCGCCGCCATCACCGTCGGTACCGGCGGCCCCTTCGGCGCCGAAGGTCCCATCATTCAAACCGGCGGGGCGCTGGGGTCCATCCTCAGCCAGTTCCTGCCCTGTTCGCCCTCCGAGCGTCGCACCCTGCTGGCCTGTGGCGCCGCCGCCGGGTTGGCGGGCGTGTTCAAGACCCCTTTCGCGGGTCTGTTCATGGCGGTTGAGCTGCTGGTATTTGAGTTCCGTGCCCGCTCCTTCATCCCCATCGCCCTGGCCTCGGCTTGCGGCACGCTGGTGGCCATGGCCTTCCGCGGCGCCGGCGCTGTCTTTCCTGTGGTCACCGACTTCACCTTGCGCGGCACCGAGCTTCCATTCTTCATCGTGCTGGGCGTGGCCTGCGCCTGCTTGGCCTGGATCATGACCCGCACCCTCTACGGCTGCGAGGAGTTCTTCGAGACCATCCAGCATCGGTTCAAAATCTGGTTCCCGCTGATCCCGGCCATCGGCGGCCTGATCGTCGGCGCCATCGGCATCTTCTATCCGGAAGTGTTCGGCATGGGCTACAGCGTCATCGCCGACCTGCTGAAAAACCCTCACACCCCTCTTCACCTGGTAGGGGTGGGCATAGCCAAGCTGTGTGCTTTCGCCATCGCGCTCGGTTCGGGCGCTTCCGGCGGAACCTTTGCCCCAGCGCTGATGATCGGTGGCAGCTTGGGTGCCGCTTTTGGCCATTTGGCCCACGCCCTGCTTCCCGCCGCCTCGTCTCCCAGCCTCTACGGCATGATCGCCACCGCCGCCCTCTTCGGCACCATCTATCGCGCCACGCCTACCGCCATCCTGTTCATGCTGGAGGTGACCCACGCCTACAACGCCATGTTCCCGTTGTTTCTGGTGGCGGTCATCGCTGATCTCGCCGGCCACTATCTGATGGACAACACCATCAATACGGAAAAACTGGTCAAACGCGGCATCTTTGTGCCCGATTCCTATAGCGCCGATCCCATGCGGCTCTTCCGCGTACGCCAGATCATGACCACCGGTATCGAAAGTGTGCCCGCCAAAGCCCTCCTGCATGATTTCCTGGCGGCGGCCGTGGTGCATGACACTCTGCCGGTGATGGATGACCAGCAGCATCTGGTCGGGCTGCTGCACCGCAGCGACCTGCTCCAGGCCGATGGCGATGCCACCGCCGCTTCGCTGGCTCACACCCAGTACCCGGTCGCCTATGCCGATGAGAGCGTGCACGAGGTGGCCATGCGCTTGATCCAGCAAAAGGAGCACGCCTGCCCCGTCCTCGACCGCGAGTCGGGCGAGTTGGTCGGCTTCCTCACCCCCTACGATCTGCTCAAGGCCAAGCAGTGGGAGCATATGCAGGAGGTGCAGGAGCCAGGCCGCATGTCGCTGTTCAGCATGATGCGCGTGCGCTCCCACGGCGTGCAGTCCAGTGCGGAGGAAGAACAGCGCGACGCCGCCTTGGAGACCGAAGCTCACCGTTAGGCCAGCTGCGTTGGCCACAGAGCGTCAGATATACTGAAGCCGCGATGAAGCTCTGTGTGGTGGGAACCGGCTATGTGGGGCTGACCACGGGCGCCTGTCTGGCCGCCGTTGGCCACGAGGTCACCTGCACCGATTCGGACGCGGCGAAGATCGCCCAGCTGCAGCAGGGCGGCATTCCCATCTTTGAAGAGCGCCTCCCGGAGGTGATCCGCGCCGGGGTGGCGGCCGGCCGCCTGCGCTTCACCAGCGACAGCACCACGGCTCTGCAGTCGGCGGAGGTCGTCTTCATCTGTGTGGGTACGCCCCCCGACGCCGACGGCAAGGCCAACCTGGCGGCGGTCGAGGCGGTCACCCGGCAGATCGCCTCCCATTCCAGCGGCTACCGCCTGATTGTCAGCAAGAGCACCGTGCCGGTGCATACCGGAGAGCAGATCAAGCGCGTGCTCGCCGCCTACGGTGGTGCGCATTTGGATTTTGACGTCGCCTCCAATCCCGAATTTCTCCGCGAAGGCACCGGCGTCTACGATTTTTTTCATCCTGACCGCATTGTCACCGGCAGCGAGTCGCCCCGGGCGGCGGCCCGGCTGCGCGAAATCTATGCCCCGATTCTGGAGGGCCGCTTCCACTGCGGCTGGCATGATGGCCCCGCCACCGCGTGCGTCGAGAAGGCGCCGGTGTGGCTATCCACCAGCATCGAAAGCGCGGAGCTGATCAAGCACGCTTCCAACTCCTTCCTCTCGCTCAAGATCAGCTACGCCAACGCCCTGGCGGACATCTGCGAGCTGGCCGGCGCCGACGCCGAGGAGGTGCTGCGCGGTATCGGACTCGATCATCGCATCGGCGCCGAGTTCCTGCGGCCGGGACTGGGATTTGGCGGCTTCTGTTTCCCCAAGGACCTGAGCGCCTTCATTGAGATGACCGCCGAGCTGGGCTACGACTTCCGCCTGCTGCGCGAAGTCCAGGCCATCAACGCCCGCCGCATTGATCACTTCCTCCGCCTGGTGCGCAGCGAGCTGTGGGTGCTGGACGGCAAAACCCTCGGGGTGCTGGGACTGGCTTTCAAGGCCGGCACCGACGACACCCGGCTCTCGCCCGCCTACGGCGTGATCCGTGAACTGTTGCGCCTCGGCGCCCGGGTGCGCGCCTATGATCCCCAGGCCATGCCGCGGGCGCGCCAGGAACTGCCCGGCGACATCCATTTCTGCAGCTCGGCGGAAGAGACCGCCGAAGGTGCCGAGGCGCTGCTGATCCTCACCGAATGGCCGCAGTTCCGCCAGGCGAACTGGCCCGCCATGGGCGCCCGCATGCAGCGCAAGCTGGTGCTCGACGGACGCAATCTGTTCCGCCCTGGCGAACTGGAAGCCCACGGCTTTCACCACCGCGGCATCGGCCGCGGCGCGCTGGTTCAACCCGCCCCCGCCATTGCCCAGGTGCAATGATCGCCCGCCGTTGACCACCGGCTGGAAAACCGCCTATAGTCAGGCACGGTTTCCTCCATGCCGTCGCTGCTGACCACGGCAGTTCTCGCTTTCCTGCTCGCGCTCGCCTTCACTCCGGCGCTGCTGGGCTTGCTCCGCCGTTTGCCTCCGCCCACCAGGCGCGGCACCGCCTCGGCGGCGCCGCGCCTGGGCGGCGTGGCCGTGATGGCGGCCGCTGCTCTGGCCCTGTTCCTGCCCGGGTGGCTGCACTGGCCCATGTTGGGCGCCAATACCAACGATCTGCTGTCGCGGCTGGGCCCGCCCACCCTGCTCGTCCTGCTGGTGGGCGTTGCCGACGATCGCTGGAACCTGCGCCCCTGGGCAAAACTGGCCGGCCTACTCGTGGCCAGCCTGTGGGTGGTGGCGGAAGGCTTCCGTGTCAGCGCAATCTTTTATCACAACCTGGGACCGGTCACCTCCAGCCTGCTGGCGGTGCTGTGGCTGTTGGGCTGCAGCAATGCCTTCAATCTGATTGACGGTCTGGACGGCCTGGCCACCGGGTTGGCGCTGTTCGCCACCGGAACGGTTTTGGCGCACGCGGTGCTGATCGGCGAGCCGGCGCTGGCCATGGTCATGGGGGCGCTCTTCGGGGCCCTGGCTGCGTTCCTGCTCTTCAATTTCCCTCCCGCTTCCATCTACCTCGGCGACGCCGGCAGCCTCTCCATCGGCTTCCTGCTGGGTTGCATGGCGCTGGCCTGGGCCAACAAGGCCACCACCGCCGTCGGCCTGCTGGCGCCGATGTTTGCCCTGCTGGTCCCCATGCTGGACACCGTCGTGGCCATCCTTCGCCGCGGTCTCACCGGCCGGCCGCTCTTCGCCGGCGATCAGCGCCACATCCACCATCGCCTGCTGCGCCGCGGCCTCACCCCGCGGGGCGCGGTGCTGGTGCTCTATGGTGTCGCCAGTCTGGGTGCGGCCGCCGCCCTGCTGCTCGCCGACGTGCGCCAGCGGCAGACATTTTCCCTCGTGATTCTGCTGTTCATTGTGCTCACCGGCATCGGCGTGCACCAGTTGCGCTACATCGAGTTCTCCAGCGTGGGCAGCCTGCTGCGCCGCGGCGGCTTCGATCCACGCCGCAGCCTCAACGCCCAGACCACCCTGCGCCATTGGAGCCAGGAGATCGCCGCCGCCGGCGATGAAGAGGCCGTGTGGGCCTGTCTCTGTCAGGCCGCGGCCGCCCTCGATTTCCACGGGCTGGAGTTTGTTCCGGCGGGCACGTCACCCGATCTCCGGCATCGCATCCACCGCCTGCTCCCGGCGGCGCCGGCTCCCCAGGAGGCCGCATTCCAGGGCTGGATATGCCGCCTTCCGCTCGGCCCGCACGGCACCGTCGTCTTCTGGCGCGCCCTCGATCCCTCCCACCCGGGCTTCACCGATGAGCTGGCCTCCATCCTGGGAGCGGCTGTCTCCCAGCGCCTGGAGGCCCTGTCTCCCTCCACCCGCGCCGCCGGCGCCGGCCGCGTCTAAGGCGATACAATCAGAGCTGCGTGCCTCGCCCTCTGCGCTTCGCCCTGGCGGCCCTGGTCGCCGCCGTCGTGGTCTACGTCGTGTGGACCAGCCTGCATACCGCCAATTTCCGCGTACAGGTATGCGTCAGCTATCAGGGCCTGAGTGCCTGCCGCGCCGCCGAGGGCCGCACCCTCGCCGAAGCCACCCGCGCCGCCCACGACAACGCCTGCTCACAGATCACCTCCGGCGTCACCGGCACCCTCGGCTGCCAAAATACCGCTGCCACCAGCGTCACCCGCCTGCGCTAGCCACTCGGTCCCCTACAGCTTGCTCTCCGGGCACGGATTGCATTAGGCTTGCCAGCATGCAACCACTCCGTCGCATGCTGCCGTTGCTGCCCCTCTTCTTTGTAGCCGCGGCCGGGGCTCAATCCACCGGCGGGTTTACCGTCCGCCAGGTGATGGACTTCCCCTATCCCAGCTCACTCACCGTGGCCAGTCAGGGTGAACACGTGGCCTGGACCGCCGATCTGCGCGGCGTGCGCAACGTTTTTGTCGCCGATGGCCCCGCCTTTCAGCCGCGCCAGGTGACCCATTACACCCTCGACGACGGCCAGCCCATCGCCGCCGTGCGCATCACTCCCAACGGCCGCACCGTGGTCTATGCCTTGGGCAGCGAACACAACGCCATCGGCAACACCGCCGATCCCGACAGCGACGTGGTCAAGCCCGAACAGCAGGTCTGGTCGGTCACCGACGGCAAAGCTCCGGTCCTGCTGGGTGAAATGGGTTGCGATCAGGAAGACTGCGAAAACATTCAAATGTCGCCCGACGGCGTCTGGGTGGTCTGGCCGGCGCGGGAACAGATATGGCTGGCCTCGACCGACGGCAAATCGCAGGCCCGTCCGCTGGCCTGGGTCCAGGGCGACGATCTCGATCCGCAGTGGTCGCCTGACGGCAAGCGCGTGGCCTTCATCACCCGCCGGCCCGGCCATTCCCTCATCGCCGTCTACGACCTGGGCGCCAAGTACATGCGCTATATCTCGCCTTCGGTGGACAACGACTCCTACCCCCGCTGGTCACCCGATGGCAGCGAGATCGTCTTCGTCCGCCAGCGCGGTCTCACCCACATTCTTCCTCCCCCCGATGGTCCCGAGCAGGCGGATCTGGAGCCGGGCAGCATCCCTGACGTGCAACTGCCCCGCTGGGAGCTGTGGGTGGCTGACGCCAAAACCCTGACCGCGCACCGCTTCTGGGAGAGCGGAACCCGGCCCCAGGACGCGCTCTACCGCACCACCGAAGATGCAGCCCTCCAGGTCGGCCCCGACCACACCGTATTGTTCAGCTCCGAAGCCGATGGCTGGAACCACCTCTACTCCGTCTCCGACGTCACCAGCGGCGCGCCCAACCAGGCCAAACTGCTCACGCCCGGGCAATTCGAGATTGAGGACGTCACGCTGATGCCCGGCGGCAAGACGGTGGTGTTTACCTCCAATCAGGACGACATTGACCGCCGCCACATCTGGCGGGTGCCCATGGACGGCAGCGCCGCCCCACAAGCCATCACCAAGGGCGAAACCATCGAATGGACGCCGGTGGTGACCGCCGATGGCAAAGCCATCGTCTGCCTCGGTTCCACCGGCACCTCGCCCGCCATGCCCTACCGGATTGCCGCCGACGGCCAGCGCACTATGATGGGATCGCTGCCTGCCGATTTCCCCTCCGACAAGCTGGTGGCTCCGCAGCAGGTCATCTTCCCCTCCACCGACGGCCTCCAAATCCACGGCCAGCTCTTTCTGCCGCGTAACGCTGCCCCGGGTCCCCGCCCGACGCTGATCTTCGTGCACGGCGGCTCACGTCGCCAGATGGTGCTCGGCTTCCATTACCTCGATTACTACCACTACGCCTACGCCGAAAACGAGTACCTCACCAGCCTGGGCTTCAACGTGCTCTCGGTGAACTACCGTACCGGAATCATGTACGGCTATGCCTTCCGCATGGCGCCCCACACCGGCCGCCAGGGCGGCAAGGAGTACGACGACGTGGTGGCGGCGGCCAAGTATCTCGCCACCCGCCCCGATGTGGACGCGCACCGCATCGGCATCTGGGGCGGCTCCTACGGCGGTTATCTCACCGCTATGGCGCTCTCGCACAACTCCGATCTCTTCTCCGCCGGGGTGGACTACCACGGCGTGCACGACTGGAGCACCATCTACGCCGGCGGCGGCCCGCCTCGCCCGGCAGCTCCCGGTCGTGGCGGCCAGCAGCGCCCCGGTGAACCCGGACCCGGCCAGCTCGGCAATCTGGCCTTTGACTCCTCGCCCGATGCTTACGTGGCCAACTGGCGCTCACCGGTGCTGCTCATCCAGGGCGACGACGACCGCAACGTGGACTTCGGCCAGATGATTGACCTCGTCCATCGCCTGCGCGCCGCCAAGGTGCCCTTCGAACAAAAGGTCATCCCGGACGAGATCCATGGCTTCCTGCGCTGGATCAGTTGGGTCGAGTCCTACGAGGCCACCGCCAACTTCTTCCAGCGCGTGCTGCTGCAAGGGCAGACGATCTCTACTTCCAACTAACTTCGGCCTTCTGCGCTCTGGCGCGCTTCAACGCGCCAGAGCGTCAATACGGGCGGCGAGAATAAAGTCGTTTTCGCTCAGGCCGCCGACCGAGTGCGTGTAGGTGGTTACCTCCACTTTGCCCCAGCCCAGTCTGATGTCGGGATGATGCTGCTCCTGCTCGGCCACGGCGCCAATGCGATTGACGAATGCCAGCGCCTGGGCAAAGTCAGGAAACTTGAAACTGCGGTGCAGGTCGTGGCCATTGCGCACCTGCCACTCCGGCACCTCGGCCTGCAGGCGGAGCGATTCTTCGCGGCTGAGCGGCGGGGTGCCGGCCTTCACCGGTGCGCTGTGGCGTTGCGCCAGTTGCGATGGCATATTTTTCTCCTCTCCGCCACAGTAGCATCCGTCCCGGGCAGTTGCGCGTTCCTGACACACTTTGAGCTCTGCCTGTCCCAACCTTCCCCCGGGACTGGGCATCCTCTTGTTCAGAAGCGGAAAGTTAGCAGAAAGCCCGAACCCACAGGGATCGCACCCTGTGGAAACCAAAGCCACTTCTTCCTCGGGCTGATGCGAAGTCGTGTAATGAACAGGAGGAACATGATGGCTAAGAAAAATTCGCCCGTTTGGGTTTATTTGACCGTACTGCTGGCAGCCATGGTCGGACTGGCCATGACCCCGTTGGCGGCGGCTCAAAACCCTGCCGAGCAAAACCCCGCAATGCAGCAAGGACAGCAACAGCAACAGTCGGTGACCGCCACCGGGTGCCTGCAAAAGGCCACCTCGGGCAGCGGCTATCAGCTGACTGATTCGTCCACTATGAAAACCTATGACCTCACCGCTGCCAGCAGCGATGTGGATCTCAGCGCTCATGTCGGCCACACCGTCACCGTGACGGGCACGCCGACGGCCGCTTCGGCCAGCAGCGCCAACCCCTCCTCGGCCAATCCTGCCAACCCCTCCCACCCCTCGAACCCGGCCAGCAATCCGGCCGAGAGCCAGGCGGGGCAGCAGCAGGCCCAGCAACTGAGCGTCACCAACGTGCAAGTGGTGAGCAACAGCTGCGGAGGCGGCATCCTGTAGCCATCCCGGTTGCAGCAACTCGCAAAAAAGGGCGGCCTTGGGGCCGCCCTTTTTTGCTGTTCCTCACGCCTGATCTTATTCCGGCACCGGCACCTGGGCGGCGATTTCGGCCAGCACCTGTTCGGCGGCTTCCGGCTTCTCTGTCCGCCCGCGCACCACCACGCGATGCGCGCAAGCCGGCCCCCAAAGCTGCTTCACATCGCCGGGCACGCAGAAATTGCGGCCCTCCAGCAGCGCCCACGCCTGGGCGGCGCGATGCAGCATCAGCATGCCGCGCGGGCTGACACCCAGCTCCAGCCCCGGGTGTTGACGGCTGGCCGCGGCCAGCGCCAGCTCATAATCCACCACCGTCGCCTCCACCCGCACCGCTTCCGTTTGTTGCTGCCAGCGGCGCACCTCCTCCAGCGACAGCACCGGCTCCATCTGCTCCAGCCGCGCCAGCCCGGCATCGCCCCGCAAAATCGCCCGCTCATCGGCCGGGCTGGGATAGCCCATGCGAATGCGCAGCAGAAAGCGATCCAGCTGCGACTCCGGCAGCGGATAGGTGCCGTGATGCTCGGACGGATTTTGGGTGGCGATCACCCAGAAGGGTTGCGGCAGCGGATAGGTATGGTGGTCCACCGTGACCTGGCGCTCGTTCATCGCTTCGAGCAGCGCCGACTGTGTCTTGGGCGTGGTGCGATTGATCTCGTCCGCCAGCAGCACGTGGGCGAATACCGGCCCCGGGTTGAACTCAAAACGTCCTTCGGTCTGGTTGTACACACTGACCCCGATCACGTCGGAAGGCAGCAGGTCACTGGTGAACTGGATGCGCGAAAACCCGCAGTCCATTACCCGCGCCAGCGCTTGCGCCAGTGTCGTCTTCCCGACCCCGGGTACATCTTCGATCAGCAGGTGCCCTTGCGCCAGCACCGCCACCAGCGCCATCCGCACCGCCGGTCCCTGGCTGCGAACCACCGCCGCCAGCGCCTGTTCCATGCGCGCCAGTTGCGGTTCAGCCGCCAGTTCCGTCTCCAGGCTGCGGTTCGTGATGATCGCTCCTCGGCGCCGTGGCTGCGCGTTGGCTTGATTTTACCATTCGCACTCGCGCGCCCATAAATGACCCCGCCCTTTCCTCCCGCTGGCTAGGGCGAAGGGAAAGGGCGGGTTCGGTTGGAGAATAGCTTCGAAGATTACCCGGCAAGAAGGGTGCGAATCCCGGCTGGCCAGGGGCATTGCCCCGAAACCATCAATGGGGAGCATCTTACGGTTGCCGCGCGCAGGGTGTCAAGACGAAAAGCAAGGCCGCAATGATATTTTAAGTCTTTTCGTATCAGCTACTTACCGTCGTCCCGGGAGCCCGCATGGGGAATTTGTGACCCTTTACCTTCTAGATGCAGGCGAACCAGGTTCTCCGGCCGACGGCGTTGGAACCGCTCCGGGAGCACCTTTTCCAGCATGACCGCCGTGGTGCCGCTCAACACCCCCACCACAATCGCCACCCCGATGATCAGAGCGCAGAGCAGAAAGATACCCAGAATGAGCGCCGGCAGACCCTCCACCCCGACCGGAACCGGCGGCACCTTGGTAATCTCGGCGTCGTAGTTCACTGCTTGCAGCAGCGGCGCGGCCGCATCGGCGCTCAGCCCGTGCACCAGGATCACCAGCGGCCCGCTGCGCCGTCCCGGCGACTGCGCCGCCTTCTCCAGCCCCTCCAGACGGGTGCGCGCCATGGCGGGCGTCGGATAGGAGATCACCAGCAACTCCGCTCCCGGCGGCGACATGGGCAGGTCATAGGCGGCCAGAGCCGTCTCGGCGCCGTGGTCGAAGCCCACCACCGCGGCCGGCAGCCAGTCACAACTGGCGGCAAAACCCACCGGCCCCTCCGCGAAGTGCAACGTGCCGGATTGCCTACGATCGCGCGGCAGGTAATACGGCAGGTCGGGCAGCGACAGCGCCGGATCGCCACGCACGGGTATGCGCGCGGCCAGATCGCGCATCTCCGCGGCGGTCATCGCCGTCAGCTGGTCCATCTGCACCCGGATCAGCCACTCGCCGCGGGTGAAGAGGATCGAAGTTCCACCCGACATCGCTTGTTCGCTCTTCTGACCAATGTCGAAGGCCGTGAAATTCGCCGGCCGGAAGAACGTAAAGGCGCCAAACGCTCCCCGGCTGTCGCGAAAGCGCATCCCCTCCACGTGAATCTGCCGGTCGCCGCGCTTATACAGGTCGCCTTCGACTCCCACCAACCCATACTCCGCCATCGCCGCCGCCTGATTCCCGGGCAGCGCCGCCTGGGCCGGCGTCAACTGTTGGCTCTGCACCTTCTGCCACCCGGCAAACTCCGGCAGTGTCGGCACCACCGCCGCCGCTGCCGCCATGGCCAGCAGGAAAATTATTCCTAGAGCCCTCTTCACCCTCTCAGTTTACAGAAGCCTCTAAACCGGCGCTGGCCACTCAACGCAGCTCGGCCGAGCGCTCGCCGCTGAGCGAAAGGATGTAGCTCCGCAGCCCTTGGTACAGCCCCTCGGCCAATCGTTGCCGATAGGCCGACTGCCGCAGCTTCTGATCGTCGGTGCGATTGCTCAGAAAAGAAATCTCGGCCAGCACCGAGGGCATCTCGGCCCCAATCAGCACCACAAAAGGGGCGGTTTTGACCCCGCGGTCGGCCTCGCCCGTCGCGGCCGCCAGACTGTGCTGCACATCTTCGGCCAGCTCGCGCGATTCCGCCAACTTGTCGTTCAGGGCGATGGTACGTACCAGCTTGGGCAGATCATGGATGCCCTTGTCGCCATCGGCATTCTCCCGTGCCGCCACCGCCAGCGCTTGCGGATCACGGGTCAGGTTCAGGTAGTAGGTTTCGACTCCCCGCGCGACGCTCGCCGGGCTGGAGTTGGCGTGAATGGAGACAAACAGATCGGCGTGAACCCGGTTGGCGATGGCGGTGCGCTCCTGCAAAGGGATGAAGGTGTCGTCGTTGCGGGTATAGGTGACCGCGATGCCCATGCGTTCCTGGAGCAGCTTCCCCAGCCGCAGCGCCACGTCCAGCACCACATCCTTCTCGAGCAGGTTTCCATCTCCGATGGTGCCGGTGTCATGCCCACCGTGCCCGGCATCAAGCACGATGCGGTGGATCTTCAGTCCCAGCGCACGGGTCAACGAATCGCCGCCATCGCTCAGTGGAGCGGCCGGGCGGGCCGGCGCGGCGGGCAGCTGGAGGGCGGCAGCCGCGGCCCCACCGCGCACTCCCACAATCAGCCGTTCGGGGTTGGGAAACAGGCCGCCCCGGTCCGCGTTCGCGCCCGCGGTGGTTTGAATCACCACCCGGGTAAATCCTGGCCGGTTGTCGGCCACGCGGATCTGCACCACGCGCCCGTCGCGTACCCGCAAGGTTTTCGATCCTCCCGGATCGGCGCCTGCGCGGCTGCTGATATCGAAATACACCAGGTGGCGTTTGGGCAGTTCGCCGCGCTGAAAGCTTACCGGTTGTCGCAGGCCAATCACCACGCTGCTCGAACCCGAGGTGGTATAAACCTGCACCTGGGAGATGTTGCCGATGTTCACCGTCCAACTCTGGCTGGCGGGGCCGTCGGGGGCGGCGTCGTTCGGCGCGGGTTTCAGCGTCGCCACAGCCGGCGGAGTCGGAGAGGGCTCGGCGGGAGCCCGCGCCGCGCCCGGCACGGTGGCGGCGGGCTCGGGCGCCAGCAGGTAGGCGGGCTCGGACACCTTTTGGCCGCGCAGTTCGAGCTGCGCCACCGCCACCCGCGGATCGGCGGGGTAGTCGTGTACGAAGCTCTTGAGATTGGGCCGCGCTCTGCCGGCCTGATGCAGGTGGAAAATCTCAATCTGCGAAAGGGCAAACTCGGCGTTGCGGCGATAGGCGCTGTAGGGCGAGTCGTGCAGCAGATCGCGCAGTGTGTCGGCAGCCCCCGCATAGGCCTTCTCATCGCCCAGGTCGCGCGCCATGGCCACTTCCAGGCTGGCGTAGGCGAAGCGGGCATCATCGGCGGAGGCCGCCTTGGGGTCATGCCAAAGCGGCGGCAGCAACTGGAGGATACGCTGGTACGCGGCGGCGGTGCGCTCGGCCTGGGGTTTGCGCTGCAGCGCCTGATGGAGTTCGTGCGCCTGGCTCAGCACGGCGGCTCCCGATGCGGCGGAGCTCTGCCCGGGCGCCGCCTTCCACAGCAACAGCGGGAGCAGCAGGAGGATCAGTCGCCAGGGGCGACGCTGGGAAAAGACCGGTCGCGGCAGCTCGGAGGCACCCTGAGCAGAGCGGGCGCCCGCTGCCGATGAGCGAAGCCACGATGCTGAGCGACCGTAGGGAGCGACCCGAATCAGGTGTGGAGTATCCACCGACAACTTGCTTTCATTGTGAGTGAGCGCCCCGCGCCCCGGCAACCGCTTTTTGCCCGCGACGGTTGATGGACTGGATACGCGCTAGCGCACGCCCACCGCATGCCGGACCTTCTCCATCCGCGGCGCGGCCAGATCGCGCGCCCGCTCCGCGCCGCGCCGCAGCACCGCATCCAGCGCGCCGCGGTCCGCCATCCACTGTTGGTACCGCGTCCGCGCTCCGCCCAATACCGATTCCAGCGCCTCGAACAGCGCCTGCTTGGCCGCCGCCCAGCCGGTGCCGCCGGCGCGTAGCTGCGCCGCCAGTGCCTCCGCCGCCTCCCGCCCCACCATATGCCGATACAGCAGGAACACCGGCGCGCTCTCCGGATCCTTGGGCGCTTCCACCGGGGTCGAATCGGTGGCGATGCGCATCACCAGCTTGCGCAACGGCCCACTGTCGAGAAACAGCGGCAGCGTGTTGTCGTAACTTTTGCTCATCTTGCGCCCGTCCAGGCCGGGGATGGTCTCCACCTCCTCCTGGATCACCGCCTCGGGCACGGTCAGCAGCTCTCCGTACACGTGGTTGAACCGCTGCGCGATGTCGCGGCATATCTCGACGTGCTGCTTCTGATCGCGTCCCACCGGCACCACCTCCGCCCCGAAAGCCAGAATGTCGGCCGCCATCAGCACCGGGTAGGTGTACACCCCCGCGCTCACTTCGCGGTTCTGCGCCAGCGCGTCCTTGTAGGCGTGCGCCCGGTCCAGCATGCCCTTGCCGGTAAAGCAGCTGAGGATCCACGCCAGCTCGGGAATCTCCGGCACATCCGACTGGCGATACAACAACGCCTCTTCCGGGTTCAGTCCCAGCGCCAGCCAGGTGGCGGCCAGGGCGCGGGTATGCTCGCGCAGCGCCTTGCCGTCATGCAGGGTGGTCAGCGCGTGGTAATCGGCGATGAAGTACAGACAGCGATACTGCGCCGCGAGCCCCAGCGCCGGTCGAATCATCCCCAGGTAGTTGCCCAGATGGGGATGCCCGCTGGGCTTGATGCCGGTTAGCGCAATTTTCATCGGTAAATGGTGCGCCTGGCAGGAGTCGAACCTGCGACCTCTCGCTTCGGAGGCGAACGCTCTATCCAGCTGAGCTACAGGCGCTTATGCTGTCCCTCCTATTCTACCGCGCGATGGCCGGCAGAGCCCCGCGCGCGGTCATCGTCGCCCGCAGCCGCCGCGGCGCCTCGCTCCCGGTACCGCGCCCCCCTTCTGCGAGTGCGGGGTTGGGGCCATGGGGCCCCCAACCCCGCGTCCCTGGCGGTTCATGAAAAGCGGGATGTCGGCGTAGCCGACAGGGGCCAGCGCCCATAAACAGTAAACAAAAAATCAGTCAATTGCCGGGTGGCAATTGCCGATATTGTGAGTACAATCTGACCCAGTTGTTTTGTGAGCGCCGCTTGATTCACCTACCCACATCCACCGCCTCACGCCGGACCCGCGTCTTCGGTCTGTGTGTTCTGTGTCTACTTGTGGCCCTGCCACTGGGCGCACAATCCAAGCGCCGCAAGCGAATCCGGCCGGTCGTCCAGACTTGGACCGCCAAGCCGGTGGCCCTCGGATTGGGCGACGACGACGTCACCGGAGGTGACGATCCGGTCATTCGTCAGGCCGCCGTACAGGCGCTGGGCGATCTCAACGGGACCGCCGTTGTAGTGGATCCTAACAACGGCCGCATTTTGGCCATGGTCAACCAGTCGCTGGCGCTTTCGGCCGACTACCAGCCCTGCTCCACCACCAAGATGGCGGTGGCGCTGGCCGCCCTCGATCACGGCGTGGTCACAGAAAACACGCCCATTCGCGTCGCCGCTCACTGGTCGGTGGACCTGACCCAGGCGCTGGCTTACTCCATCAACGCCTATTTCGAAAACCTGGGCGAAAAGCTGGGCTTTGCCACGGTGACCGGTTTTGAACGCCAGATGGGCTTGGGCGAGACGGCCGGCTGGAATATCCCCGGTGAAGATCCCGGCTCGGTGCCCACCGAACCAGGTCCCGGCGGGGTGGCCAAACTGAGCAGCTTCGGTGAGGGCGTTCACATCTCGCCGCTGCAGCTCGCCGCTCTGGTCACCGCCATCGCCAACGGCGGCACGCTCTATTACCTGCAGCATCCCACCAACCCCGAGCAGGTGGAAGACTTCACCCCGCGCGTCAAGCGCCAATTGCCCATCGCCGCCCTCACGCCGGTCGTCAAGGACGGCATGCTGGCCGCGGTGCAGTACGGCACCGCCAAGGGCGCCCATCTGCGCGACGAGCAAATCCTCGGCAAGACCGGCACCTGCAGTCGTGACGGCACACGCTTCGGCCTCTTCGCCAGCTATCTCGGCATCGAGCACCCGCAGTTGGTGGTGGTGGTGGTGCTGCGTGGCGACCGTTCCGTAGCCGGCCCCCGCGCCGCCCAGGTCGCCGGCCGCATCTACAAGTCGCTCGATCAGGAACACTTCTTCGCCGCCCGCGTCCGCAACCCCTGGCCCACCCTCTCCACCGCCTCCCCCTCCGGCGGCGGCCTCTACTAGCTCAGCTCCCGCCTGCCCCCCCGCCTGAGCCCGTCCACTGTTCCCCGTCCACTGTTCCCCGTTCCCTGTTCCCCGTTTTAACTGACCCCTGACCCCTGTCCCCTGTTCCCTTCCCCCTTGACTTTTCGCATTTTCTTCGCCTATGCTCAGGCGCATGGTTCTGACCAAGCGCCAGCACGACACGCTGCGGTTCCTGCAGGATTTTTTTGAGGAGAAGGGCTTCTGCCCCAGCTACGAGGAGATCGCCGCCGGGCTGAACCTGACCTCGCTGGCGACCGTGCATGCCCATCTCACAGCGCTCGAGAAGAAGGGCTGTTTGCGCCGCGGTTACAACCAGAGCCGCTCGATCGAATTGCGGCGCGCCCACGCCAAGCGTCCGCCCTCGGCGCAGTCGCTGCCGCTGGCCGGGCGTATCGCCGCCGGCAAGCCGGTGGAGGCGGTCGAGGGCACGGAAGAGATTTCGCTCGCCGACATCACCCGCAACCGCGCCAGCTTCGTGCTCGAAGTGCGCGGCGACAGCATGGTGGATGACCATATCCTCAACGGCGACTATGTGCTGGTGGAGCGCCGCGAGCAGGCTGATGACGGCCAGATCGTAGTGGCGCTGGTGGACGGCGTGGAGGCCACGCTCAAGCGCATCTATCACGAGAAGGGCGGCATCATTCGCCTGCAGCCCGCCAACGAGGCCATGCCGCCGATTCGTGTGCCCGCCGCCAGCGTGCAGGTGCAGGGCCGTGTCATCGGAGTGTTGCGCAAATATTAGGTCGTGCGCCAACGCGCGCGTGCTATATTCAGGACTCGACTTCATGACCTCCGCCGCCGCATTCCGATTTAGCTATTGGTATTACCGGAACAGCGGGAGGGGTCTGCCTTAATCCATTTTCACAGGATAGATTGATACCCACCCCGCTGAATCGAACTTCAGCGGGGTTTTTGTTTGCCTACAGGAAAACTCCGATGTTGATCCACATGCGAACCCAGGCCAGCCCGCAACAGACCGGCGCGGTGCGGCAATTCCTCGAACGCCTTGGCTACGAGACGGCGCCGCTGCCCTATCTCGGCCCGGGCGTGTTTGCCGCCCTGCCGGGCGAGGATCAGGTCTGTCTCCCCGATGCCGACCCGCTGCCGCGCCTGCGGCGCGAGTGCCAGGCGGCGCTCGCCATCGCCCGTCTGGAGCCGGCCGCCGCCCACGCCCTTACCGGCCGTGCCCGCCGCCCGGGGGGCACGCTGGTGCGCGTCGGTCCGGTCGCCATCGGCGGCGAGGCCGTGGTGGTGGTGGCCGGACCGTGTTCGGTGGAGAGCCTCGATCAGCTATGGGCCACCGCGCAGGGGGTGAAGCAGGCGGGCGCCCATCTCTTGCGTGGCGGCGCCTTCAAACCCCGCACCTCGCCTTATGCCTTCCAGGGCTTGGGCCGCCACGGCCTGAAGCTGTTGGCCGAGGTGGGCGCGCGCGTCGGCATGCCGGTGGTTACGGAAGTGATGAGCGCCGAGGACGTGCCCCTGGTCGCCGACTTCGCCGACATGTTGCAGGTCGGCGCGCGCCACATGCAGAATTTCCCCTTGTTGAAGCGCCTGGGCACGGCGGGCAAACCGGTACTGCTCAAACGCGCTCCCAGCGCCACCCTCGATGAGTGGCTGGGCGCGGCCGAATACCTGATGGCGCGCGGCAATGACCAGGTGGTGTTGTGCGAGCGCGGCATTCGCGGCTTTGACGCCCACACCCGCAATACGCTGGATCTGGCCGCGGTGGCGGCGGTGCGCGAGCTGACCCACCTGCCGGTGCTGGCCGATCCCAGCCACGCCACCGGCCGCCGCTCGCTCATCGCCGCCGCCGCCCGCGCCGCTGTGGCCGTGGGCGCCGATGGCGTCTGCATCGAGGCTCACATCCGGCCCGAGGAATCCATCTCTGACCGCGAGCAGGCCATTTCTCCCTCCGACCTGGCCGCTTTCATGCCCTCACTCGCCGCCATTGCCCAAGCCGTCGGCCGCACTCTCGCCGGTCCCTCTTCCCTGTTCCCTGTTCCCTTGCCGCCCTACTCCACCACGTGCCGGGCGGTGTAGCTGTCGCGATAGTCCAAGGCGAACTTCAGCTTCTTCCCCTTCGGGTCCACCAGCTGCAGGGGCTTGCCGTCGGGGGCGACCAGCTCGACTTTGACCTTGCGCTCGGTGCCATCCAATTTCTTGTTGGTGGGCACGTAGCTGAGCATGTACTGGCTGCGCACGTCGGCGGAGATGTCCTTGAACACGTCCGGGAAGCCGCCCTGGAAGCGGGGCTGGTAGTAGCGGCCGCCGGTGGCGCTGGCGAAGTAACGCATCTCGTTGGCGCCTTGCAGCAGCGGCATCTGCGCCGCGCCGGTCATCCCCATCTCGTCCAGGTACTCTTCCAGGGCCCAACTCATGTTGACGCTGAAGATGGTGATGTCCTGCGTCTGGCTGATCTTCTTCTTGAGCTGATCGAAGTTCATATGGCTGAACGTGTTCAACCCGCTGGCGATCAGCACCAGTGTCTTGCGCCCTTTCACCCCGTCCAACCGGTCAATGGTGTCCGAGAGGGCGTCGAACAGGTCGGCTTCGCTGTAGTTGGCCACCTGCAACGAGCGCAGCCCGGCGTAGATGGAGTTCTTGTCGTGGGTAAAGTCCACCACCACGGTGGGCTTCAGGTCAAACGTCATCAGCGCCACCCAGTCCTGCGGTTGCAGCTGATCGGTAAAGGCGTAGGAGGCCTGCAGAGCGTTGTAGATCACCGGAATGATGCCGTTGCGGAACTCCACCAGCATCACCGCCGTCATCGGCGCATCGGTGGTCACCGCCACCTTGTCAATCTTCTGCCGCACTCCGTCTTCGTACAGGGCAAACTGGGCCGCGCCCAGCCCGGGGACGAACATGCCGTTCTTGGTCTCCACCGAAACCGGAATCTCGACCTCGGGCACATTGACCGAGAAGCTGAACTGCGGCTTCTGTTGCTTGGGCGGCGGGGGCGGGGGCGCGGTGGGCTTGGCCGGCTGCACCTGCTTCTTGGGGATGATGACCGGCCCGGTCTGTTGCTGCGTTCCCTGGGCGGCAAGCCCGGCGGCGAGAACACAGAAGGTAAAGGCGTAAAGGAAGGGGTGCCGAGACATAACGGGCGCACGCGATGCGCAGGACTGCTTTCCCTGATGGTAGCGCACTATAAAGTCTTCAGGGCAGCCTCGGCTTCCTGCCAGCCGGGAAACCGCCGCTCTTCGGCGCGAAACTCCGCCGAATGGACACAACGGCGGCTGCCGCGCATGCGCACCGGAAAGCGCAGGTGCAGCATCTCGTGGTACATCACGTATTCCAGCAGGGCACGCGGAATATGCGGCGAATCAAACACGCGGCTGATCAGGATGGCATTATGCGCCGGATCGTAGTGGCCGAGATTGCGGCGTGCCGCCTCCACCGCCCAGCTTACCGTGGGCCGCGCCATCCAGCCTTGAAAGAAGCGCTGGTTCAACTCCTCAAAGATCTCCTCGAGGTGGTAGTGCTCGCCTTCCGGCCCCTCCAGGCGCTTGCGGCCGCGAATCTGCCGAATTATGTGCGACTGTTGCACGATCGCCTTCTGCCCGATAAAGCGCCGGTAGCGTGCGTTGTACACCTCGGGTATGGCCTTCCGGTAGAGTTTGCGCAGCAGGATGTGCGCCAGCGCCTCCATCACAGGCTCGGGGGCCATCTGCAGCAGATCGCTGAGCCGCACCAGAATCCGCCCCTCGCGCAGCCGGATGGTGTGGCTGAGTTGTGCGAAGGGATAAAACGCTATCTCCATCGCAGGCAGCGGTGTGCGCGGCTTCAACTCGCGAAAGACGGCCAGGAACGTCGGCTGGAGATCACGCATTACGACGGCTTAAGGAGCCCCTGAGCATTTTGCAGGCTGTCGCGGGTGGCATCAAGGCAATTTTGCAGTTCGAAGTGGTACGTGGCCAGGTCGGCGGGCGACGAGCTGCTTTGGATCTGTTGCAGGGTGGCCTGCAGCTGCTGCAGATCGGCAACGGCCTTGCCCAGCACTTTGCCCACTTTGTAGTGCGGCCCGTTCTTGTCGTCGCGGCTGTCGCCGAGGTCATCCACGGCGTCGTCCAGCTCCGGCAAAATGGCCGCGTACTGTTGCAGCAGGGCGTAGAGGCGGCTGGCGCGGTCGGCGGGCGCCGGCGCCGCGGTGCGAACCTGTTCGAATTGCCGCAGGCGCTCGCCGGCAAACTGCACCAGCAGCGGCACGCGCTGATCCAGCTTGCCGGCGGTTTCGCGCACTTGGTCGGCCTCCTGCGGCGTCAACGGATCGCGCACCTGGGCGCCGGTGCGGATCGCCAAAAAGGCCAGGAGCAGGGCGCCGGCCGCCGCCTGCCATCTCATTGGGCCGCGAAGAGCCATCCCAACACCTGAGCGCGCAGATCGGCGATGTGCGCCTGCGTTGCTTTCACCCGCGCCTGATCCTCGAAGCGTACCGTCTCCACCAGCCCCTGCAAGCCAAAACTGATGGTCTGCAAGGATTTCTCGACGTTCTTCATCCCGTCTTTCTTGTGCCGTGCGGCCTCTTCGTGCAGCAGCGCGCAGGCCTGGTCGGCGTGCAGCGTGACCTCCTCCAGATGCTTGGCCCCGGCGGCGGCATTATGGTCGTGAAAGCTGGCCCGGGAAAAGGAAAAGTCGTACTCGGCCATCCGTGCCAGGGTCTCGGCCAGATCATGCCCCTGCTGCCGCGCCGCCTTGGCGTTGAGCTGGGCGTACTCCCGCAGCCATTTCGGGCTGATGCTGCTGGTGGGGGTCTGTTGCGCCGCCAGCCCGACGGCCGTCAGCGCGATGGCCGCCGCCATCAGCAGACCCAGCTTGGTTTGCCCAGCAAGCATCCAGTTCCCCTCAGGTTAAGGATGCCGCTTGCGCCGCCGCGTGACAACTTCCGGCGGGTTTTCTGCTTCTTCCATCCCCGGCAGCAGCGGCCGCAGGTAGGGGGCCGTCCGCGACTCCTTGGCCTTAACCACCAATTCCGGCGGCCCTTCGGCCACCAGCCGCCCGCCTTTGGCCCCCGCCTCCGGGCCTAATTCCACGATCCAGTCGGCCGACTTGATGATCTCCAGATTGTGCTCGATCACCACCACCGACCCACCCGCCGCAATCAGCCGCTGCAGAGCGGCGAGCAGCTTGGCAATGTCATCAAAGTGCAGCCCGGTGGTCGGCTCGTCGAACAGAAACAGCGTCCCCGCCGCCGAGCGCGGTTGCGCCAGATGCGCCGCCAGTTTCAACCGTTGGGCTTCGCCGCCGGAGAGCGTGGTGGCCGACTGCCCCAGGCGCAGGTACCCCAGCCCGATCTCCTGCAGGAGCTTCAGCGGACGCACGATCCTGGCTTGATCGGCGAAGAAGCGCAGCGCCGCATCCACGCTCATCTGCAACACCTGATGGATGTTCAGTTCCTTGTAGGCGACCTCGAGAATATGCGACTGGAAGCGTGTGCCGCCGCACTCTTCGCACACCAGCTCCACATCCGCCAGAAACTGCATATCCACCGTCACCACGCCTTCGCCCTGGCAGGTTTCGCACCTGCCGCCTGGCACGTTGAAGGAAAAATGGCCGGCGCGCAGACCGCGGCGGCGCGCCAGGGGCTGGCGGGCGAACAACTCGCGGATGCCGTCCCAGGCCTTGATGTAGGTCACCGGGTTCGACCGCGGCGTGCGCCCGATCGGCGACTGATCCACGAGCACGACGTCGTGGATCTCCGCCCAGCCTTCGATGCGCGCGCAGCCGTTGGCGGTTTCGTCATCGCCCTCGGCTTCGCTCCCGCTTCCGTTCTCGGCCGCCGTGGTGTGCAGCAGCCTCTGCAGGGTACGGTGCAGCACCTCGTGTACCAGCGTGCTCTTGCCGCTGCCCGAGACGCCGGTGACGGCCACCAGCAGCCCCAGCGGGATTTCGACATCCAGGTGTTGCAGGTTGTGGGCGTGGGCATCGCGGATGGTCAACAGCTTGCGTCCCGGATGGCGGCGGTGGGTGGGCACGGGAATGCTGCGTTCGCCGCGCAGGTACTGCCCGGTGAGCGACTGCGGCGCGGCGCTGACCTCCTGCCAGGTGCCCGCCGCCACCAGCTCGCCCCCTTGCTCGCCCGCCCCCGGCCCCAGATCCAGCAGATGATCGCCGGCGCGCATCACCTCGGGGTCGTGCTCCACCACCAGAATGGTGTTGCCCAGATCGCGCAGCTCGCGCAGGATGGCGATCAGCCGCCCGGTATCGCGCGGGTGCAACCCGATGGACGGTTCATCCAGAACATACAGCGCGCCCACCAACTGCGAACCCAGACAGGTGGCCAACTGAATGCGCTGCGCCTCGCCGCCCGACAGCGTCGCCGCCATGCGATCGAGGGTCAGGTACTCGAGCCCCACCTTGATGAGAAATTCCAGCCGCCGCAGCACCTCCGCCAGCACGGTTTCCGCGATGGCGGCCTGCTGCGGCCGCAGCCGCAAACGGCGGAAGAACTCATGCGCCTGCTCCACCGTCAGCGCCCCCGCCTGGCCGATGTTGTGGGGACCCTCGGCCGCCTCCGAATGCAGCACCACGGCCAGCGCCTCCGGCCGCAATCGCGCCCCGTTGCAGTCGGGGCAGTGGGTATAGCCGCGATAGCGGGCCATAAATACCCGCACCTGCACCCGGTACTTCTTCTTCTCGAGCAGAGCAAAGAAGCCGCGTACCCCGGGGAACTTCCCGCCCCCCTCCCACACCCAACGCCGCTGCTCGGCGCTCAACTCGCGCCAGGGGCGGTCGGTGTCCACCCCCGCCGCCGGACCCAGCCGCAGCAGGGCGCGCCGCCAGCGAGCGCCGCGGGGCGTGTTCCAGGGCGCGATCGCGCCCTGCGCCAGGCTCAGCCCCGCATCGGGCACCACTCGCTCCTCCGACAGCTCGGTCGAGCGGCCAAATCCCTGACACCGCGGGCAGGCGCCGATCGGCAGATTGTAGGAGAACAAGCTCGGCTCGGGAGCTTCCAGTTTGCGTCCGCAATGGGTGCAGGCGAGACGATTGTAGGCGCGCAGCGTCTGGCCGGGCGTGTCGGGGAACTCCAGCACCGCCTCGCCCGCCTCGCGGTAGGCGGCCTCGACCGCCTCCGCCATGCGGGTGCGTTCCTCAGCCGCTATGGCCAGGCGGTCGGCCAGCACATAAATCGGCTGGGCCAGATCCAGATCGAGCAGCGACTCCGGGGTGGAGAACTCCACCATCTTGCCCGCTTGCCATAGCCGGTTGAACCCTCGGCCACGCAACTCGTTCAGCCGTTCGGCCAGCGGCATCGTACTATCCGCCGCCAGCACCGGGAACAGGAACAGACAACGTTGCCCCTCCACCTGATCGAGCAGCCGGGTGAGGACGCTGTCCACGTCGTCGCGCTCCACCGGACGGCCGCAGTCGGGGCAGAGCAGCTCACCCACGCGGGCGTAAAGCAGACGCAGGTAGTCGTAGATCTCGGTGCTGGTGGCCACCGTGGAGCGCGAGCTGCGCGTGGCCGCTTTCTGCCGGATGGCCACCGCCGGGGCGATGCCCTCGATGGCATCCACGTCGGGCTTCTCCATCCTCTCCAGGAACTGCCGCGCATAGGCCGACAGCGACTCCACAAACCGCCGCTGCCCCTCGGCGTAGATGGTGTCAAACGCCAGGCTGCTCTTGCCCGATCCCGAAACCCCTGTGATCACCGTCCAGCGATGCAAAGGCAGGCTGACGCTGACGTTCTTGAGGTTGTGGACGCGGGCGCCGTGGACCTGTATCGAGTCCGCCATGGTGGGCAATGCCGGGTTTCCCGCAGGGTGCGGAAACGTTCAGTTTAGCAGGCCGCCGACGCCTG
>Ga0134128_10000464_pt1 | contig 56640 bp, 48 predicted proteins | sample KB31754_FD_96462 | JGI IMG/M metagenome (GOLD analysis project Ga0134128, IMG submission 96462) | Terrestrial soil microbial communities with excess Nitrogen fertilizer from Kellogg Biological Station, Michigan, USA - KB3-175-4 | ecosystem: Environmental > Terrestrial > Soil > Unclassified ... | reverse complement strand
TGACTGTGACCGCCAACAACGATCCGGCCGCTTTCTTTGTTCAACCGCCGAGCAATACGACAACGGCGACCACCAGACAGCATTCGTACCAGGACATCACCAACAGCGTGCGTACGCGAACCGGCTTGTTGGCACCTTTGTCTACCATGCAATTTGGTGATTCGCGGTCGTTCAAGTGGGCTTACGACCTGGGATTTCCGCCGCCGAAAGGAGTAACCGGACCAGGCATGCTCGATCCGCAGGGACAAAACTGGTCGCCGGGGGGCAACACCCTGTTGCCCGACACCGGCACGCCGAGCGTCAGTCTGGATGTCACCATCGATGGTGGCTACTAAAAAGCGACTCGCTTAAGTCGAGCCTGAGCTGGCAGGCGACGAGAGGTCGTCGCCGAAGTATCCGAGCCGCTTTGCCTGGCGGCGATCGGCACGGGCGAGATCCGGCTGATTGAGGGCGTCATACACTTCCGCGCGGTGAGAATAACACTCCGCCAGCCTGCCGTCGAGCTCGATCGCCCGATTGAAATCGATGCGTGCTTTATCGAGATCTCCCATTTTCAATTCGACATATCCACGCGTGTCATAAGCCGAGGCCGCATCGCTGCGCAGACTGACGGCGCGATTAGCCTCACTGAGGGCGCGCGCGAGCTCTCCGCCGGGCATATGCGCATACACCCAGGCCCGATTGTTGTACGCTTCCCAATCCGAGTCGTTGAGAGCCAGCGCGCGATCGAAGTCGGCAAGCGCCTTGTCGTATTGGTTTAGTTTGTAATACAGAAATCCGCGGCGATCGTATGCCGATCCCAGATTGCCGTTGAAGGAGATCGCTCGATTGACTGCTCGCAAGGCGTCGTGATAATCACCTTGAGCGGACAGGTAGGTGGCATGGGACATGTCCAGAAACGGCATGAACCCCCAAACGAGCGCTGCCGGCACACCGAAAAATATGGTAAGGGTGATTAACCATTTGGCCAAAGGGCCGCGCATGTGCCTGAGGCTCCTGCCGGGATTGGCAAATTATCTCATAAGTAAAGGGCACGCCCGGTGTGAGCCTTGCGTGCCACTTTACTGGTCTCAGTTGAACTTGTGCGGCAGCGTCGCGATCGCCACCTTGATTGTCTGTCTTCCGCTTATGCCGAAGCGTCCTTCTTCTGGAGGAATTGATAGGCCTCGTAAAGGCCGCACAATCCGACCAATCCGTAGACAATCTTGGTCATCATGCTGCCATCTCCGAGAACGGCGGTGACCAGGTTATAGTTGAAAACGCCCACCAGGCCCCAGTTTATGGCGCCGATAAGCATCAAAATCATGGCAATCAGGTTAATGTGTTTCATAAAAGCGTACCCATGGGTGCGTGCAGAAGCAGCCGGGGAGCTAATTCTCCTCGTACTATCTCAACATGCTTAACTTTAGTTTAATACCATTCCCGGTGGCATGTCAATAGCCTTCGTGAAGCTGGAACCGGGCAGCTCACCTGGCTTTCGGCGAACCTAGTTTTATTTCGAAGAACTCGCGAGCGATTTTGTCATGTTCTGGACCCCGCAGGTAGTGCCCCGCTCCCTTGATCGGGATGTATTGAACATCGCACCCTGCAGTTTTGAGGGCCTCGTACAACTCCTTACTCTGTAAGGGCGGAATGGCATCATCGTCATCGCCATGCATGATCAAAAAAGGTGGGCAATTCTTCGAAACATAAGTCACGGGGCTGGCCGCGGCGAGACTCTTTTTGTCCATTTTTCCGCCCATCAAAACCCAAATCGGCGAAGATTGACCTGTGAACTGGATTTTCGAGTTTGGTGTTCTTTGCGATTGTGCGCTGTTGAAATCGGTGGGGCCCGACCAGTCGCATACGGCCTGGACTTTGCTCGAATATTTAGACCAGCCTTCATCGCCTTCAAGTTCGGCGGCGTCGCCCGAGGTTCCCAAAAGCGCCGCCAGATGGGCGCCCGCGGACTCGCCCCAAACGCCGATGCGATCGGGATCAAGCTTGTATGTCTTAGCGTGCGCCCTCAAAAACCGCACCGCTGCCTTGAGGTCTTTAATCTGCGACGGGAAGCTGGATTCGGTATCCAGCCGGTAGTTGACGCTGGCCACGGCGAACTTCGGCAACAGCTGATCGCAAGCCAGGCAATCGAGATTCTTATCGCCATACATCCAGGTGCCGCCGTGCACCCAGATCACCACCGGCAATGGCGGCTTGGTGAAAGCCGGCAGATAAAGGTCCATCGTCTGCTCGATAGAGGGGTGTTTCTGGCAATAGATGAGATTGTGGACGACGAAGGCATTGCGCTTCGTATCAACGGTGGACGGCGAAAAATTGCCGCGCGCGTGTGCAGGTTGTTCTCCCCTTTGCCAGGGGAATCCGCTCAACGAGAGGGCAAGCATCAATGCCAGGTAAAGGCGCTTCATCGGCATTGGTTATAGCAAACGCTGTCACCGGCTGAATTAAGCCACTGCAAGCAGTGAAGCTTAAACTGCTGAAATGCCGAGCGGCTGCCGTTTGTCATATATTAATCACCACGTTACCAACCGAATTCGATTGAATCTTGGATGCAGGAGTATGAACATGGCAAAGCTCGATTGGCTTTATCACCGTCGTGGTTGAACGAGTTGCACGCGGGCTCAAGAGTTTCTTGAGCGCAGGAAATTAGAGGCTGCCACCGTAGTCGATGCGCGCAAGACAGGCTACGGCAAGCAGGAGGCGTTGAAGCTCGCCGCTGATGTCGATGAGATATATGCCGCCAAAGGGTCGAAAGTGGTGCACATAGATCTGCGCAAAGAAAAGCCGAAAAGCGAAGAGCTGGCCGCTCTGCTTCTCGGGCCGACGGGCAATTTACGCGCGCCGGCAATTCGGCAAGGGCGCAAGCTAATCGTCGGCTTCAACGAAGATGCTTACCGAAAGCTATTTGGCTGATGGGCATTTTTCGCGTCTGCCTGTTCCAAGAGAGAAACTGGACCGTCGTCCAGTGTCTTGATGTGGATGTTGCCACTCAGGGCGGTTCAGAACCGGAGGCGGTGGCGAACATGCAGGAAGCGCTGGCGTTGCATTTCCAGACGCCGGCGGCCCCGCTGCTTGCCGTCAGCGACTTTCAGCCGCCTGCCGCAGCCAAGTTTATGGAGATCGCCGTTGCCGTCTGACCAAGCCCTCAGTTTTCGTCACGTGCGGTTCAAGCTGGAAGCGCTCGGTTTTCGCGGCATCTCCCAGAAGGGCAACCACGCCAAGTTCATCCGCCAAGATAAAACGGGCACGCGAACCGCGATTTTGCCGCACTACACCGAGCTTACTGCTGCCGTAACCGCCAGTATTCTTCGCCAATGCGGCATCAGCCAGGAAGAATTCGAGCGGGCGTAAATTGTTCGGTAGCGGCGGGCGAAAGCCCGCTTTGGCAAGCCCGCTATGTAGGAAAACGCCGCCTTTTGGGCATATAAGCCCAAGAGGTGTCCGATCATGTCCAATCACGAACGCAGGAGTGCCGTAGCACTCGACGACGCATTTAACTACTGTCGCTGGCTCGAGACGAAAGCCGAGCCGCCGCAGTTGTACAAGCTATGCAACGCGATTCGTACTCTAGACCTGGCGCTGGCCGGACAAGAAGATTCGCCCATACCGATGAGCTTGTGCACGGATGCATGGTCGCGCGTTCGGGACAGCTTATTCAACAACCTCATCTCTTCCTTCGCCGGACACTTCGAGGTTTTCGACAGTTTGGGCAATGCTGCCGATACCGAAACTGACTGGCCCGAAACAGGCACCGTCAAATTTTTCCCTTCCCGCATTGCCAGACGCAATGACGGTTTTGATGGCCGTTTGGAACGCCTGGCGCCGTCAGTGGTGACGGTGCTGCGCTGGTGCTTTGCTGAGCATCGGCAAAATACAGTGCCCGGTGATTTCGACAATCAGGAAGATCTCAAGGCCGAAGAGGGCGCTGAGGAAGCTGAAGAATTACTGGATCGCCTCTATCAAGTCTGCGAGGAAGAAGCTACCGAAGGCAAGAAAAAAGCGCACCGTAAGTGGTGGCAGCTTTACTGGGAAGCAAATTCTTGTCCGAACAAGCGTCAACGCCACCAGTTGCAGAAACAGATGGTGGCTCTTGAAGGCATCTGGGGCAAGCCGCAGGAATCGTAGCGGCGGGCGCAAGCCCGCTACTCCACGCATTAAAAGTTCGCCAACCCGCCCGGGTTGTGGGAACCAAACCCCGACGTGATCTGACTTACGGCTTGCATTTAGTTACGGGTTGCAAGCAGATGATCGGCGGGGCAACGGCATTTCAAGCCTTCAAAAAACTGGCTCGAGCACTGCGCGAACTCGGGTACGAAGTCCGCGAGCAGGATGAGTTCGCTGAGTTCGGGATGAACGGGTTTGTCTGTTCTTTCCGCTATTTCGGCGTTTTGGATATCGACTTTCTCAAACCGGGTCAAAAGCTGTTGAGCAAGGGCGAACCGGACATGGTTCTCACCTGGGATGGCGTCGGTTGGCGCGACGTCACGGACGACGGGGTGCTGGAAGTAAGTCGCTCGAACGAGGAATTGTTCAACCGTTGTCTGAAGCGGCTGAATTATGATGTCGGAGCCTCAATCGGCTTCTTTCCCAACGTTTGCATACTAGTGCCGCCGATTTGAAGCCGGCTTGCGTGCCGCTACGGTCCGGGCAGGTGCAATACGGTTCCGCTGAATTTTGGACCGAAGAAATCGACGTTATTGTCGGGATACATGTAGGGCCAGACTAGCGAACCCTGCACTTTGCCCCATCCCGAGTATCCGCCTATGCTTTCTACGCGCGCTCTTTGCGACAAGCTGAGCGGGCCGTAGAACGGATTGGCGGGCGAGTAGAAGGGGTGATAGCGCTCGGAATACGCTGTCGCCACTTTGCCCAGGTAGCCTAGATGCGTGTTCTCAATCTTGTTGATGCCTTTGTCGTACGCGCCCAGTGTTCCGATTACGACTTTCTTGAAGGGCATGAACCCGGAGATGTTGCTGTTCAGTGCGGATACTGTTTGGTCGCCCGAGTACACCGTGTCGTCGAGTCTGGCGAGAAATTTGTCTTTGGCAGCGCCGTCAACCACCATGCGATTGAGAGCTTTAGTCGAAATGAAATTGTCTGAGGGCAAACCAGCCACTCTGCCAAGGTAATACGAAATCAGATGCGTACTGCCGCCTGGATCAATGTCGGTGACGATTGAGAGATCGTTCAACGCGCCCTTATTTTGCCTGAGAATTTGCTGAATCTGATTATTCACATCGATGGATTTGCGTGCCATCACTGAGAAGGAATTGTTGACGGCGCCGTTTGCGAGCATCTGCGCTGCCAGCTCTCTGTCCTGGCCGGCATAGTCGGATAGAAACCCGGCGATTTCTGATCTGGTTGTCTTCGGTATGGTCAGTTGTTTATGGATAGCATCGACGGGATCCATTGCTGCCAGCTCGGCTTGCGATGGCGCATTGGACATCTGATAGTTGTCCGGTGCACGAATGATTTTTACGTTTGCACCGATTGCCGCTGCCGCTCTGTCGACGGATCCGTCGAGCGTTTCTTGCACCACCCCCGGTGCCAGCAGCTTCGCTGTTCCATTTTGCTTCGCTTCAGCGACCAGTGCTTTCAGCTTGGCGGTGACTGCTTCCGGTCCGCGCGCCAGATCGACTACGTTTATGCCTTTTTCGAATGCGTTGAGATCGACGACGTAAACGTTGGGAATCTTACGCAGCAAATCGAGTTGCGGTTTGCTGAGATTGAGCGGTTGAGCCTGGGCGGCGGGAATACCCTCGTAAGGCGATCGTTGCGGAACACGCAATGCTGCCAGAAGCTTATCGATGGCGCTCGGGCTCAACGAGGCAATGTTCGCCGCTTTGACGAAGTGTTCATTGCGCTCGAGTTGAGAGCGCATCATTGTCGCTTGCAACTCGCTGACTTCTCCGCCTTTTACCATCTCGGTTAGCGTTCCATCAATCCTGGCCAATGCAGCCGAACCGGTGGGCAACTCTGGCGGCAGCGTTTTTTCGAAGGCGAATTCGTGTTCGATCGGTGCTTTCGGGTTGAAAGCAGCCTCGGCATTGGACTTTATTGGCAGCGGCATCTTTGCCGATTCCGGTAATCTCACGGTCGAAAGATCATCGAACAGCACGATCGAATCGGGCAGCGGGCCGCCGGCCAACTGATCGATGTTTCTCATGCTCATGCCCAAGCTGTTGCTCTTTCTATAGAGATAACCGACGGCATTGCCCGAGGAATCCGCACCCAAAGTGAATACATTGTCGGGCGCCGAGGTGCCCAGCTGCGCTTTTACTTCCGGACGGATCTGTTGCAGCTTGACGCGCAGTCCAACATCGGACGAGTTGGAGGCAGAGCGCATCATGAATGCCTGGGCGAGGCTTCTATCTTCTTCCGGAAAAGCCGAAATAATGTCTGAAACTTGCTGGCGAGTCAAATACTCAGGTGTGAACTTTTGATATACCTGCTCGACCAGATCGTTCAAACGCGCCCGCCGCGCCGGATCGGCTATGTCGAGGAAGTAGTCGTTTGCTTTGGCTACGTACGCGTCTTCTGTGGAATTCTTCGCTCTCGTGAAAGCGTCCGCTTGGGAGCCACCATTCTTAATGCGTTCGACAGCACTGCGGACAGTGAGGTCGCGTTTGAAACCGTCGGTGAATTTGTCTTCGAAGTTGCGGGCTGCATCTCCGCCTTCTTGCGCCTTCTGATACAGCACTTCCTTGTAATTCATATCAGATCTGATTCTGCGCAGCGATTCATTCACCTCAGCAGAATTGCGCTGCAAATAGTTATCGGCCGCTCTGACGGCATCCACCTTGCGAGCGAGCGGCAATGCGCTGTCGGCGGTGAGGGCGTCGACTGCTTGTGCATTGCCTAAGGCGTCGGCGAATCCGGAAGGGACTGCTACTTTGCCTGTTTCCGGACTGAAGCGTTGAATGTTCACTCCGTGTTTCTTGAACAATTGGGCGGCCAACTTCGTGGCGGCGTACGGATCGTCGGTTGCTATCTTTGCGAACGCGGCCGGATCGTAGCCCATAATCTTTGCTGCTTGATCCATCGTGACGACGTTGGAGCTTGGTATTTGAACGCCGTTAATTTCCTTGGGGGCAATCGGCTTGATCGGTTCCGGGTTGTTTCGCTTGAATCCATCCGCCGCGCCGTCGAAAGCCAGACCGAGGATGGTGCCGCCGACGAAGCCAAACGCCGCTCCGGCCAGAGTGCGCGTGGTCAGATCGCCGACCGTAACGGAGCGTCCCTCATCATGTGCTGCCAGAACTTCACGCATCGGACTGTCGATTGCGCCATAAGTGGCGCCGGCGGTGCCGGCTTTGGCGGAGGCGCTGAGTACGCGGTTGCCCAGGCCGAGTCCCTGCGTTTCGATGCGTGCGGCCAGCCCCTCGCCGGTGACGGTCAACCCCAACTTCGCGCCAATAGCGCGACTGGCTGCGGCTCCGGCGAACTCGCCTGTGGGAACGGCTAGACCGACTAAGCCGCCGGTCAACAGATCATTACGCAAATTGGCATACTGCCCGTCCGCCTGCTTCAAGCCGGCCTTGGTGATGCTGCCGGCGGCGGCGCCGAAAAGAAGAGGCGCCGCCAAGCTCAATCCGCCGGTGCGCAGAGCGGCGACTCCGGCTACGGCGCCGGCGCCCAAATCAGTTACAAATTCGACGCCGTTGGCTTGTGATTGATGGAATCGCTTGGTGTCTCCGTCGGCTTTGAGCTTTGCTGCATCTATGGATTTAGGATCGAATTCTTTTCCAGTAAGCTCTTTATATTTGGCGCTGAATGCTGGGACGTCATTTTTTTCGGCGGCTTGCCGCAGTTGTTTCAAGCCATCCGCTTCGCGGTTGAGTTGCTGGCCGGTGTGCTGCGAGCCTGAGTTGTAGTCGAGGACGTGCGACCATAGTGCTTTCGGGTTGCACCAGTCGCGGTTTTCGCTGGTGCTACCGAGGTAATTTTTTGCGCCGTCAACAAGAGATCCGATGAATCCTTCGTGTCCGGATTCCTGCTGGAACGATTTGTCTAGCGTTTGATGCTGCTTTTCGAGCGCTTCGACTACCGATATGAGTGAATTGGGTTTGTCTGTGGGCCCGGGCTTGTCGGGCGTGGTCGGTGCCGGCTTCTCGGGCGTGGTCGGTGCCGGCTTCTCGGGCGTGGTCGGTGCCGGCTTCTCGGGCGTGGTCGGTGCCGGCTTCTCGGGTGTAGTCGGTGCCGGCTTCTCGGGTGTCGTGGGCTCTGGACTAGGCGGCACCGGCTTTCCATCTTTCCACCACCAGCCCGGCGGCAGCTCGATCGGAGGATGGATGTATGGATTGAGCAGCGGATTGTCGGGATCGGGATTAGGCCACGATGGACGGTCTTGTTGCGGCGGAGTACGGTCATTACTCGGGGGCGCGTTCCAGGTACCCCCGCCGTTGTGCTGATCGAATTGCCGCGTCAGGCGTGGAATTTCTCTTGCCGCCGGCAGAACGTACGTCTTGCCCGCGTAGTAAGTTTCGGCGATTAGTTCTTCCTTGCCATTGCGCTGGCCTACCGTGCCGGACAGATGGTTTGCTTCCAGAATTGCCTTGATCGGGTGCCTGCCGTTGTATTTGACCTCGGCGAGATGCCAGAACGTATCGCCCCAATTCAAGCGAACTTGCGTGCGCTCGTCGGGCGCACCTACTCGTGGTTTGTCTTGGTCGACGAAGTCTGAGGACATCTTCTCTCGGGCGTTAGCTGAGTACGTCGCAGTTTAAATCCGTATATGGCGACATGCTATGTGGCAAATACGCCAATCTAGCCTAAGCTGCGTAGTTTTCCCACTTACACATCCGGGCCAGCAGCCTAGAATGAGACGCGTTCCCGTGAATACAGACGAGCCATGTCGGACAGAACCGATCTGGAAAATCCATTGCATAGTTCGACGGCGCCGCAATCCGCGGCCGCTTCTTGTCGATATGTGCGAAGGCGGCGGCTCTGACAACGTTAAGGCGGCCGCCGGGCGGATCGGGACCGAGTTGGGCATGGCTTATTGGAATGAGAGCAATCGCCAGGCTATGAGCAACGTCATTGTCCTTCCCACATTGTGATTTACAGAAGAAAGCGCCGGCTCGAAAGAGCCGGCGCGAGCGTGCATTGAATATCGACAAATCGCGTTTTAATAGTGCGAGCTGGCGCCGCCGCTTTTCACTTTGCCGTTTTCGGCCGTCGTCTTGTCCACCGTCTTGTCGGTCTCGACTGCAAGTTTCTTGTGCTCTTCGACGGTTTTCAGCGTGTTGGTATCGTAGCCTTTCACATCCGACTCTTTGAGCGCAGTCTCTTCGTGCTTCATGTTGTTGGCGACCTTGGTATGACCAGCCACCATGGCGTCCATGTAAGCGACGTCAAACTTGTGGCCGCTCATCTTGCTGAGCTTGTCGTAGTTTTGTTGTCCTTCTGCATCAAGTTTAGTCGGGATTTGAATGCCGTATTTCTGCGCGATTGGCGTCAACGCGTTTTGGGCGGCAGTGTGATCGGTGACCATACGCTGTCCAAAAGACTTCACGTCATTGCTTTCGCTTTTTTGCTGCGCAAGCTCGCCTAATTTGATTTCGGTCAAGTTGACCATCGCCGACGTCTCGATAAATTTTTTGTCGGCTGGGCTAACGGTGGCTGTTCCGGCGGCTTGAGCCGAACCGGACATAAGAATCAGCGCTGAAGCGCTCAAAAGGGTAAATGTAGCTGTTTTATTCATTGGTCTGCATCCTCCGGCCACCTATTCTAGAAGCGTGTCTGACATGCTTCCCTTTACTTGGCAAGGGATAACCCTAGAAAACGCCACTAGGCATAGGTTTGAGGCTAGGTTTAAGCATCTGCCGGCGGGGAACCTAGTACTTGGGACGGTAGTGTTGCCATTGGAAATTTACGATGTCGATTATTTTGCTCGTTGAAGATGACCGCTTTTTGTCGGATACCGTCAAGTCGTATCTCGAATTCAAGCAATACGAAGTCGACCGTGCCTTCGAGGGTCCCGAAGCGCTCGAGAAAATGAAATTCGGCAAGTACGACCTGATCATTCTCGATTGGCAATTGCCGGGGATGGACGGTCCCGACGTCTGCCAGAACTACCGCCAGGGCGGCGGAGCAGTGCCCATATTGATGCTGACCGGACGCTCGGATCCCAAAGAAATCGCCAAAGCCACCGAAGCTGGTGCCACAGGATTCTTGCCTAAACCTTTCAAGCTGGATCAACTCGACAAGACCTTGAGCAAGATGCTCGGGGAGACGGTACAAAGCAAAGGGTAAGCATGTTTGATTGGACGTCTCAATTCGCAACGCAGCGCAAAGATTACGTAGTTAGGACGTTGGAACGCCTGCAGAGCATGGATTCGATCCTGGCTGCGATCGCTCAGAATCCGCAAAATCTCAATCCGGTTCGCGATCTCTCGCAGCACTTTCACCAGTTAGCTGGATCAAGCGCCATATATGAGCTCGACAAGCTCGGACAAGTGGCATCCGATGCCGAAAAGGTTTGCTTGACCGCCCTGCGTAATGGCGAAATTCAGAAGCCCGAATGGAAGATGCTCAAGGACACAATCGAAAGCATGAGATTCGTCTGCTCGCAGCATCCCGACATGCAAAACGATCCACGCCACGCAGCCACGGTTGCGGCGGCCCATGCGGCTCCCCCTGCTCAGGAAATGGAGGCGGTTCCGGCCGCCAATCCAAGGGCCGTGGCCAGAGAAGTGCAACGTTCGAGCGGCAATTGGGCGAGCAATGCTGTTTCCTACGTAACCGCAGCGCCTGCGTATGAAAAACCGAAAGACATCGTCATTGTCGACGGCGATCAAGGCAGCATGATGACGATCAGCCGCGCGCTCGAAGATTCAGGTATGCACGTGCGCGGATTTCGCACCACCGATGGTGCCAAAAAATCCATTCAGGAGCGCTTGCCGGATGCGCTGATTCTAAGCGTGCCGTTAATCGATGGACCGGGCTACGACGTAGCGCACCATTTGCGCCAGCTTCCTGACGGCAATGTGCCGCCCATACTAATCCTCAGCCGCCAGATTGGCTTCCTCGACAAGGTGATGGCCATACGCTGCGGGGCCGACGCTTTCTTCGACGACGTGAGCGAGCCGCAAGTGATCGTCCAGAAGTTGAATAGCCTGCTCGAGCGCGACAAGGCAAGCAACTACACGATTCTTTCGGTCGAAGATGATATCAGCCAGTCCGACTTCATCAAAGGAATCCTCGAATCAGTAGGCTACAACGTCGTGGTAGTCAACGATCCACAGCAGTTTGAGGAAGCATTTCTTTCTGTGCAGCCGGATTTGCTGCTGCTGGACGTCATGCTTGGGGCCGTCAGCGGTTTCGAGTTGGCGCGTTATGTGCGCGCTGACGACCAGTTTCTGGCGACGCCGATTATCTTTTTGACCACGCAAAATCAACTCAATGCTCACGTCGAAAGCGCGCGCGTGGGTGGCGACGAGCACTTAATCAAGCCGGTGGCGCCTCCGCTGCTCATCGCGGCTGTGGCGGGACGCCTCGAGCGTTATCGCATGTTGAAGAGGCTGATTGGTCGCGACGGACTCACTCAGTTTCTTACGCTGGGCACCTTCATGGAGTCGGCAAACAAGCTGTTGTCGAGGCGATACAGCGGCACCGGTGAGCTTGTTCTGCTGCTCATCGACGTCGATCATATGGAGCTGATAAACGACCGCTATGGCTTTGCCGCCGGCGATCGCGTGCTCGCCTCTCTGGCGCGCATGCTCAAGGAAAAGCTGCGCAACGCGGAAATTTTCGCCAGGCTTGGTGGCGACGACTTCGCGGTGGTCATCGAAGGCCTCGATGATCGTGAGCTGGCCGAAATCGCGACGCAAATCGTCAAAGAATTCGAGAACATGGCGCACGTCACCAATGGTCAGGAATTCAGAGCCACGATTAGCGCCGGCGCTGCTTCGCTTGATCTAGACAATAACATCAAAGCCTGGCTGAACAATGCCAAATTGGCCTTGAAATCAGCGAAGAGCGGCGGACGCAACCGTGTCATGAAGGCGAAAGCCAAGCAGCTTTAGTCGAACGCTCCCAGCTTCAACAGCTTGTCTTTGATGGCGGTGGGCTTGCGCTTCACTACAGCGGCGATTTCGCGCAGGGTCTTGCCCACCTGGTGCAACGCCACCACTCGCTGTTCTTCATCCGTGCACCATTGATCGTAGGCGCGTGGATATAGCCGCTGTAATTTGCACAGGCGCTGATTGTGTTGATGCAGCGCGGAGTTGAGTGCAAGTGCCTGGCGAGCGGCGGCTACTATCTGTTGCTGAGACAGCCCGTTTTGCAACAAATCGGATTGCTGGCTGCCGTCTGCTATTAGTTGAAGAATCAGTTGAGAATCGTCGTTGAGTGTGTGGCGCGCGGCGCTCATCTGGGCGACTGCTGTTTGTTTGTTCTTCATATTCCCTGCCTTGGATGCGGGCGGTGCCCGCGGTTACCTGAACGAGTTGGGGGCATCCTATCGCCCGTTTTTGGCAAAATTCCGGCAAACCGGCCCCGGTTAGTACGTATGTGATCGCGCAATAGGTTACGGTCAATTAAGATTACGGCGCAGTTACAGTGCGGCTTATCCCATGGCGATAAACTATCGGCTAATCTTTAATGCCCCAGTACACCCTACAGGTCATATAAGCATGCAATACAGAAGCACATCGATCGATCCGCTAAGCGAGCGAGACCTGCACAAAGAGCAATTGCCGCTGAATGCGTGGATAGTGCGTAATGGCAGCGGCGAAGTCGTGCAGACGTGCGACGCGCTCGGGGTCAAGCGTGATTTCACCCGCGAGGCGATCAGCCGGCGGCTGATGGTGCGCCGCATGGGTGCATGGACAAAGCCGGATGACGCCGCTGTGTACGACGACGGCACGCTTTTCTACCGGCGCGGAGATGTCGAAATTCAAGAGAAGTTGAATGGTGTGCATGTGCACATCAATCAGAAAACCGGTGTCATGATTCAAACGGATCACGTTAATCGCTGCGAGATCGTGCGCCAATCGAATGGTGAGCTGTGGAAACGTGAAACTGATGAGGACAGAGAGCTGTTTGAAATGTGGATGAACGGAAAGCTTTCGTTCCGCAGCCAGAGCTACTTTAAGGCTATGCGCTGCGAAGCGGCGACGCCTGCCGGCGTGCAACCGCTTTCCTATGTTGTGAGACTGGAAGAAAGCTGGTCCAACGGCATGCTGACAAGGGCAAAATATTGCTTCCGCAACCCGATGAACGACCAACGCGATATCACTTTGACGGTGCCGATCAAGGGCAAGCTTATGACTTTGAAAAATGTAGCCTCGGTGACCACCACTTTGATAGCCGGTGTCGCCGAGGAAACAGTCTATGAGCTCAGCGGCGGCACTACTTTGCGCGTGGACGTCGCCGGCGCGCGGCGGGAATTAAATAGCATCCAGCGCGTGCGCCAATTTTATGTAGGGGGCGATCAACTTCTCGGCTTTGCCACTACTGCCGGTGCCGAGGCGGTAATCTGCGTTTCTCACTGATTGGTTCAACGTGCAACCGGCCCTAATTCAGCCTCTCACCATTCGTGGTGTCACAATGAAGAATCGCATCGCGGTATCGCCGATGTGCCAGTATTCTTCGATTGACGGCATGGCTGAGGACTGGCATCTTGTGCACCTGGGAAGTCGAGCCGTGGGCGGTGCGGCTCTAGTGATGGTTGAAGCGACCGCTGTTCTGCCTGAGGGCCGCATCAGCCCCGAGGATATGGGAATCTGGGCCGATCGGCATGTGCCGCCGCTGGCCCGCATTGCCGAGTTCGTGGCCGGACAAAACTCCGTTCCGGCAATCCAACTGGCGCATGCTGGACGCAAAGCCTGCACGGCAGCGCCGTGGAAAGGCGGTAAACCGATTATCGGCGAAGGCCAATGGCAAGCCGTGGCTCCCAGTGCAATTCCGTTCGATGAGGGATTCTCGGCGCCGCATGCGCTTACGCAAGAAGAGATCGAGGGACTGGTGGAGGCATTTGCCGAAGCGACGAAACGCTCAGTGCGTGCCGGTTTTCAATGCATTGAGATCCATGCCGCGCACGGCTACCTATTGCATGAGTTTCTCTCACCGATCAGCAATCATCGCGATGATCGCTTCGGCGGCAGCTTGGAAAATCGCCTGCGCTTAATGCTCATGGTGGCTGAAGCCGTGCGCGCTCACATGGATGCCAGCATGCCCTTATTCGTGCGAATTTCCGCTACCGATTGGGCGCAGAGCGGCGGTTGGGACCTCGAGCAATCGATTGAACTGTGCAAAAGGCTCAAGCTGCTGGGCGTCGATTTAATCGACTGCTCCTCGGGCGGTACGCTGCCGAAAGCCAAAATTCCGCTTGGACCCGGCTATCAGGTGCCCTTTGCCGAGGCCATAAAGCGCGATACCGGGCTTTTGACCGGGGCGGTTGGCTTAATTACCAAGGCTGATCAGGCAAACAAGATAATCGAAGCGCAGCAGGCGGACATCGTTTTGTTGGCACGGGAGTTCTTGCGGGATCCGTATTGGGCGCTACATGCCGCGCGCGAACTCGGCGCGAATTTCGCGGCGCCGCCGCAATATCTGCGCGCCCTAAACTGAGTCACAAGAATTCCACGCGCGGGCGATACTATAGTCTGCGCCAAGTTTGTTTCCATGCATCGCCGCTGCGGCGATACGCCAGCCGTTTCTTGCCTTACCAAAATATGCCCAACACCGAAGTTCAGCGATCCGGTTCAGATCGCGCTGAAGCGAGACCGGAACCTCAGAGCGAATCCACCGCTCAAAATACCTACCGAAAACCGGAATCCCCTGATGCTCAGAGGGACATGTTGTCCAATTGGAACACGCATACCAGGGGCGGAAATGACTCGCAGCACCTGGTGATGACTGACCCCTTCGCCCAGGCAAACGGCGGGCGTACGGAAATTTCGATGACATTGACGCCCCGCGCGCAGCAGGCTCCCGGCACCGACGGACAACCCCCAACCGGCAACGACCAGCAGCGCTCTGCCTTTGATCAACAGCAGGCGCTAACGCCTGGCGGTCAAGATAAAGACCTGAAAGACGGCGTCGTCAAACTGCATGTGACTCTGCCTGGAAGCTCCGCCCCCGGTTTTGAGGTGAAGGCGGAAGGCTCGGGATTTTTGGTGAACACCAAAGGTGATGCCGGACCATCCAAACCAGGCGAACAATTGGTGGCGACGGCAGATCATGTGGTTGAAGATCGCAACGGTGAGATCTACAAGACGGGGCACAATCTCTTCGACAAGAAATCCGATTTATCGATGAAGGATTTTTTTGCTCGCAGTTCGGAATTGCTCAGCCAGCAGGATGCATACAAGGGCCCGCTTGGCGTAGCGCCATCCAAACGTGACGAGATGGGCTACGAAATGGATTACATCCGCGACCATTTCAAAGATATCTCAAAAGTGAGTGCCCAAGTCAATCCGGGTGCAAAAGGCATTACTGAGGAAGGACTTGCCGAGTATCGCCGCGAGCATACAAAGATTGATGCGGAAACGGCAGCCGGGAGCTTTTCCGGCAGCATTGCCGATCGCGATCCAGGAACGGATTTGGCCGTCGTTCGCCTCAGCGGTTTGACGCCGGATCAGCAGGCGCACATCGGGCACAATCAGGAATTTGAAACGACACCTTTAAAAGATGGCGATCAGCTTACCATGGTCGGTGCGAAGAAAACCGCGTCCGGGCCAATTCAGGGATTGCAGCAGTGGAAGGACATGGGAGATACGGCGCCAGGCATAATTATTGGAACATATGACGCGGAGAAGGGCATGTCCGGCGGACCAGCGCGAGCCGTGGATCACAAAGTAGTTGGAGTCAATCACGCGAAGGATCATGGCGTAGGAAATATCATTTCCGTTGAGGAATTGCGTCCGATCCTGCAGGAGATCGAAGCACGAAAGATTCCCTATAGACGAATGCTGCATTAAGGCAAAAAAGAAGAACGAAGCATCAGGGGAGTGATGCTTCGTCTGATTTCGAAAACGTTAGGTTGCTTTTGGGCGTTCTCGATTAAACTGTTTGTTGCTGCATTTCAGTAAGACGAGTATGCCAGGGATTTCGCATTCCGACGATACCGAGTTTTGCCATTGCTTCCTGCACCGGAATTTGGCAATTACCCATTAGGAAAAGAACCGACCGCGCTAAAGATGGCGGCAAATGTCCTTCTTTGATCTCATTTATCACTTGCACTGCGGCGACGAGAATCTCGGGCTCGACCATGCGGTTTTGCAGGAGAATATTGCGCAGTGGTGTCATGTCGTCGCGGCACGCGGCATAAGCGCGGTCGAGATCGTGTGGTTTGACGAATCCGGTAATAACTAAAAGTTCAGCGAGATCAAAATCAGTTTCAAAAGATCTTTCCAGCATACCTTGCCCCCCGGCGGTGTGCGATGGGTTAATCCTATGGCAACGTTCGTTTCAGCGACGCTTCAGAAGTGTTTCAGCAATGTTTCAAGATGACTAAAGTCATGCAACTTTGGTGACGTTTGTCGGATGTGTCGATGCCGCTTGCGTTTGTATATTGCGATTGCTGCTCTAAAAAAACAGGTGCGCAATCATGACCGAAGCGATTTTGCAACCACCCTCTGTGCCTTTAGATGATCCGCCGCCGCAAGCCGATGGCGAGCCGGAGGACGGCTCTAAGAAGTCTCCCGCCGGGCTTTGGCGGGGTTCGCTCGGTTTTGCGATAATGATTTTCGGGGTTTGGCTGCCGTCACTGTTAATTGCATCCTATTCCATAGCGTGTTTCGAGCGCATTGTCCGTTTATTTTTCAAGCATCCGATCGAAACATTAATTGAATGCGTGGCGGTGATAGTGGTGCCCTTGGCTAACTTGCTGGCGTGGCGGGCCTTCTGTAACGGTGACAAGGGTCATGGAATGCGCCTTTGCTTGCTCAACGGATTAGCATGCGGCACCGGCATCATGGCTGCCGCTTTTTCCGCGATCGGATTTATAGATGGTTATCCATTGGCACTGGGTGCTATGAGCGGCGTTGCCGCCTGCTGCGCGGCGGCGTCACTTATCTTGTGCTTGAAACTGCGGCAGCTGGCTGAAACGCGTCTCTCGCGCAGCAAGCGCGTCTGGTTTGCCGCTTGTGGCTTGCTGTTATCTGTGGCCATCTTGGGGGCTGCAGAAGCGCGGTCGTTCGTAACCCGGTTGTCGGAAAGCATGGCGTTATCGACAAACGCATCCGACCATGAAACAGGGATGCAGCGACTGCGGCTGCTCGATTGCGAGCAGGATCTGCGCATGCAGTGCGCCGACGAACGCGCGGCTGGGTTATGCGGCTTGCTTTTCAAAATCAGCCCGCAACGCGAGCGCAAACTTTACTTCGAACTCACAGGTAAGCCTTACGGCAATTCATTCACCGACAGCGTATATTCAATGTCGGATGAGTATCTGCAGAGAAACGTCGTTGGTGAGGCTGTGAAAGAGCTGTCGCTTGTGCGATCGGCTATTACCGGCGACGTCAATAATCGATCTCTTACTTGTACCACCGATTGGACCATGGTTTTTAAGAACGACGGGTTTCAGGGGCAGGAAGCGCGCGCCGAGATCGCCCTGCCACCAGGGGCAGTGATAAGCGATCTGACGTTGTGGAGCAACGGGCAGCCGTATCGCGCAGGATTTGGCCAGTTGCACGGCTCCTACGGTTGGACCGGCTCGACTGTCAGACAGCCGGCGGTAGTCACCGATCTCGGGCGCGGACGAGTGTTGCTGCAGTGCTCCGCGGTGCCCGCGCAGGGCGAACAAAAGGTGCGCTTGGCCATAACTACTCGCCTCAAGCCGGAATCTCCGACCAAGGCCACGCTTGTCCTGCCGCAAATAATTGCCGCCAACTTCTCTACGTGCAAGGAGCATAAACTGCGCTTGCGCAGTGCCGACGAAATGTCGATGTCTCTTCAGGGAATCAGGCATGTTGATGCTCCTGATGGAACCAAACTGTTGGAAGGATCGCTTAAAGAAGCCAATGTGCACGGAGCACCGCAAATGGTGCGGATCGCTCGCCAAGCGGAACTTGGTCCATTCGTTGCTTCCGATGAATCTTCGGAGGAGGGCGGTTATATCGTTGAAACGCTCAATCGCACTGATATCACCGCGCCGGACAATCTAATCGTTGTTTTGGATGGATCTGAGAGCATGAAAGGCAATTTCGAGATGGTGCGAAATGCTTTGCTTACACTGCCGAAGAACGTCAAAGCCTCGCTTATAGTGGCGGGCAAAGGCGCCAGTATGGAAGCGGAGCCGCTGGATGAGGGACTGAAACGGCTGGATCCCAAACAGTTCGCCGGCGGCAACGACAATCTCGAGGCTGTGATCAAAGCGGCCGATCTGGCTGGTGATACTAAGCATGGTGCCGTGCTCTGGATTCACGGGCCGCAACCTTCGTTTAACGAGGAGATTTATATCACCACACCGTACATTAGCCGTCCGCATTTCTATGAGATGGCGCTGGACAAGGGCTTTACCGACGTCAACGAGTTCTTCCGCAATCACCAGGAAATCGGACCATTTGTTGCTGTTCCGCGTTGTTTGAGCCTTGGTGAAGATCTGACTGCCTTTATCAACCGCTGGGCTCCAGGCAGTGTCGATTATGTGTTGACCTTTAACCATGTGCATTCCGAACCAAGCGGTGACCGCCTGCCCGTCCGCGAGGCGGCGGCGATTAGCAAGCTCTATATGAGCGATGTCTGCCGGCAAATGCTTCTGTCCCACGAGACGGACCAGGCCACTCGGGCCGCATCGCGCGCTCGCATTGTTACGACCGTAAGCAGTGCGGCCGTCACGCAGCGGACGCAGCCGGAGCCATCTGCGGCAATGGCAACCGCGGAAAGCAACGGCGGCTTCGTCAGCACCAGCGAGTCAGGCAATGGCGCTTCGACCAATGCCGTAAGCGAGAGCGCAGCCACTGCCATAGGCGCCTTGGCGCCCACCCTGCAGGGCGCTACGAACGCAACTATTGGACCGCAATTCACAGATGCGACCATCATCAGCGGCGTCAACACCTCAGGTACCGTGCGCGTAAACAACCTGGCGAACCTCGAGGCGTTGCTCAATGTCTTCGCGAATGGCTTCGAGATACTGGGCCTGGTTTCCGGGCTCTATTACCTGCTGATAGGCTTTTCGGCGATGGCGGCCAACACGCGCGACTTTACACCGTGCAAAATGAGTGGAATTAAGACCCTTCTGGTTGGACTCGCCTTGATCGCAGGCGGGCTTGCACTGCCGGGAACGGTCAACTGGCTGGTAGCTTCGGCTCGTGACGCCAACCTGTTCAGCTAGGTTACGACAGCTGGCTGCGGCGGGTATAAAGAGCCCGTGGACCGGATCGTATAACGGCGCAGCGCAGCACCTTGAACCTGCAGGCACAAGACCAGAAAAATCGCGAAAGCCCGATGGTTTGCCCCACCGGGCTCGAGCTTTATCCGCATGGACACACGCATTGCCCGACGCACAAGGTGGCGCTCACGCCGCAGTGCGTAGACAACATCGTCGGCAAGATTATCAATGACCGGTACGAAGTCGTCGAAAACATGACGGCAGGCGGTTGGGCGAGCGTTTATCGAGCCAAGGACATCGTTGAAAATCGAGAAGTGGCAATCAAGGTGCTGCATTCCTATCTTTTATCGGACGGCGAGACTGTAGCTCGTTTCAAGCGCGAAGCCAAGGCCGCAAGCGCGCTTTCGCATCCATCGCTTGCTGCTGTTTATGACGCGGGCGTCCTTTCCGAGGGACAACCCTTCATAGTCATGGAGTTCGTGACCGGATTAACCCTTGCCGAGCGCATGGTCACCCTCGGTGATCTGACCGCGGAACAGGCGATCCCCCTGTTCATCCAAGTTTGTGAAGCGTTGGAATTCGCCCATTCACACGGCATCATTCACCGCGATATCAAGCCGAGCAATATTATGCTCAGTCAAACGCCGAAAGGCGATCTGCTCGTAAAAATGGTTGACTTCGGATTGGCACGCGCTATGGAAGATTCCGGACTGGATATGGACCAGATCACGCGCAGTGGACAGACCATCGGCAGTCCCGCATACATGAGCCCGGAGCAGTGTCTTGGTTATAAGCTCGATGCGCGCTCGGACATCTATTCATTGGGTTGCACCATGTATGAGGCGATGACTTGCAAGTCGCCGTTCATCGGGCAATCCATCCTTGAATACATGCACAAACACACGTACGAACAGCCGCGTCCGGTAGAGATTCGCAGCGACGAGGCAAACGTCGGCTACAACATGGCGCACGTTATCATGCAAGCGCTGGCGAAAAATCCGGAAGACAGGCAACAATCGATGGCCCAGCTGAGCGGTCAGCTCAAAGCTTGCGTCTGGCAGGTACCACAGGACCCGGCCAAGCAAGAGGATGTGCGCGCCACATTCAACAAGATTGCTACCGCATCTTCCACCAACCTGGCCAAAATGCCCAAATTCCACAGATTGCGAGGCTGGCTGTCGGTGCTGATGCCTGTATTCTTGCTTCTGGTTTTGGGTTGGGTGTTTATAAACGTCGTCAAGCACGGCGATGACTATGCGGCCAAACTGCCGCCGGTTGCGCTACCGACTGACGTGGCTCCGGCAGCGCAAAAGCCAGCCGCCAAGCCGGTTGTGTCGAAGTCGAAACATCACAAGTAAAATTGCGCACCATATCTGGTGGCACAGACTAATGCGAATGGTGTTTGCGGTGTCCGTGCTTTTTCGTTGCCGGCTGAGCCTGCTGTGCGGGCTGCGTTTGCTGCGTGGTAGCTTGTATCGTTTCGGTGGCCGCCGGTTTGTTCTTGGGCCAAAGCAGCACCACGCAGGCAATGGCTGCAATCAGAGCCACCGATGCCATTCCGATCATCGCACCGGAGATCTTAGGGACTGAGCTTGCCCTTGTGTCGGCCGATTCTAGAAATTGACCGCAGCGACGGCACGTCAATCGATACTCGGTGTGTCCTGCGTGACACCGAGAGCATGTAAACTTGATCGATCTGCCGGCCGTCATGACAAACTCGTGGCTATCCGCCCTCCGACGACGTGAACGTCAAATTTTATATACCCCCTTTAGGCTCAAGGGACCTTCGTTTTCGCCATTTTATCCAGTCTGATAATGTCTACTTATACGCAGCCAGTCGTATGCGCGTTACGTGCGCGCGTGATCTAATTACTTTTATAGGCGTTCGGGCGCTTCGGTAACATTGCCTTGACAGACAGGGCACGGTAGCCCGACTATCTTGCCATGCAAAAGTTTTTCACCGGTGATTGTGATGTAGACGAGCGGCCTTCCGCCCGCCGGTACAACGTTCTTTCTTTGCGGCTTCGACTGAGCAGCCTCCTGCTTAGCTTGCCAACTTAGATAGAGCCGCCCAATCTCGAAGGCTTTGTGGCTCTGTCTGAAACAGAGCCACATTTTTTTGGAGCAAATCATGAACAGCCAACACCACGTCCAAATTTTTGACACCACCTTGCGCGACGGGCAGCAATGCCCAGGCGCCGGCATGAGCCCGGAGAAAAACATTGAGTACGCAATGCTGGCCAGGCAGCTTAACGTGGACATTCTGGAGGCCGGCTTTCCGGCAGCCAGCGCTCTGGATTTCGACATCGTGCATGCAATTGCCATCGAATATGCCAAGCATGAGAGCGCACCGACTGTGGCGGCGCTTTGCCAATTGCGCGCGCAGCAGGTAGAGCGGACGATCGAATCGTTGCAGCCAATTATCTCGTGCGGGCGCGCTCGCTTGCATACATACGTACCGGTTGCTCCGGAGTTAATGGAAGCCTCGTTGGGTCAGCGCGCCGGCGCCAAAGAGGAAATCGTGCGCGACGTTTATCGGCTGATTTATCGGGCGGTGCAAGCCGGCTGCCAGGTGCAATTCAGCCCTGAGGGCTATTCGCGCGTCGGCGAAAATTTCGATTTCTGCACTGACTTAATTCGGGCCGCGGTGCGCGCCGGGGCGACGGTGATCAATTGCCCCGACACCATTGGTGGTGCTGCGCCCAGCGAGGGAGAACAGTACTTCGTCAATAACATGAAACGCCATGCCGCCATTATCGCCGCTGAGTTCCCCGATTCTCAGGTAATCTGGTCGGTACACTGCCACAACGATTTCGGACTGGCCGTCAGCAACTCGATAAACGGTGTGTTCAATGGGCCGGCGCTTCAGATCGAAGGCTGCATCAACGGTATTGGCGAGCGTGCGGGCAACGCATCGCTCGAGCAATGCATCATGCTGATCAAGCATTTCGGCAGCAGAGAAGACGCAAAAAATCCATTTTTCACCACGATCGACACCGAGCATTTGCAAGCGGTTTCGGATTTCGTGAATAAACACATGCTGCCTCGTCAGCCACATACGCCCATCTGCGGCGACAATGCGGCGCGACATTCTTCCGGCGGCCACACCAATGCCATTTTGAAAAACCCGATGGCCTACCAGCCATTCGATCCCCGCGAAGTCGGCAAGCAAATAACGATGGTATTCGGCACCTTAAGCGGCGGCAACAACGCGCAGTCAATCATTCAGCAGCACAATTTCATCTGCGCCGATGATGAGAAGGCGGCAGTTGCGCAGTTCATCAAAGACCGTTTCCACCAGCGGCGCAAGGGGATTACGGAAAACGAGTTGATGCAGGCGTATTTTGAATACCGTGCGCCTATGCGCATGGAAAAAATCGATTACGGCCGCAAGGATGATTGCGTCGAAGTCGTGTTCTCAGGAGAGTTTAAAGGCAATCCGCTTTCCATGCGCCGTCAGATGCGTGGCAAAGATTCCGCGCTTGCCGCATTAGCCACCATTCTCGAGGAGCATTTCGGCAAGATCGCGATCCGTTCACACCGAAGTGAGTCTCAGGGAATGGGCATTAGCGCCGTCAGTAAATCGCATATAGAGATAATTGATCCCAGAAATAATAGGATCGAAGGACAAGGACAAGATCAAGACATCGAAATCTCCGCTATGAAAGCGCTTGTCGATGCAGCCAATCGCTCTTATGTGATGCAGCATTACGCGAAGCAAAATATTGAAAACGTCTCAGAATCTGTCTGTATTGCCCAGCCCCAGCCACTTTCTGCGGCTAGTTGATATGCAATTGTGGCCCAAAAGTACACAAAGTGTTGACTCTGCCGTCCGGTCCTATATGCTTGAACTCATCGCCGCAAGGCACCGCCCCGCACACAACCCCATTTCATAAAACGACTGATAGCACTCAATCAATGACAGCTCTCCTTACCCTCGTATTGCCTTTTGCCGGAATTATTATTCTGGTACTTATTGAGCAACCGAGGTGCGGACAGGCAGTCTGAGCTAACACAGGCAGATTCACAAGCCCCGCACCTCACACGAGATGCGGGGCTTTCGTTTAGGGACCAACCCAAATGCAAAGCGACGCAATCAAAAAAGGCATATCGAGAGCCCCAGCCAGAGCCATGCTCAAGGCCACCGGTCTTACGGATGCGGATTTGCAGAAACCTCTGGTCGCCATCGCCAACACCTGGACGGAAGCCGGCCCGTGCAATTTCCATCTGCGCATATTGGCGGAGAAAGTCAAAGAAGGCGTGCGCAAAGCCGGGGGCACGCCCATCGAGTTCAACACAATAGTCGTCTCCGACGGCATCTCGATGGGCACGGAAGCCATGAAGGCGTCGCTCGTTTCCCGCGAAGTCATCGCCGATTCGATCGAGCTTGCCGTGCGCGGACACATGTTCGATGCAGTGGTGGCAATCTGCGGCTGTGACAAAACTATACCGGCGACTGTCATGGCTCTGTCCCGGTTAGACCTTCCATCGCTGACGTTCTACGGCGGCTCGATCATGCCCGGGCAATTCCGGGGACGTGATGTTACCGTGCAAGATGTGTTCGAGGCCGTCGGCGCCTGCATGGCTGGTCGCATGACCGCCGAAGATTTAAACGATTTGGAAAACAAAGCCTGCCCGGCCGTCGGTGCGTGCGGTGGACAGTTTACCGCCAACACGATGTCGACAGCTGCCACGTTTCTGGGCATGTCGCCGATGGGCGCCAACGATATTCCCGCCACAGATCCCCGCAAGCTTGATCAAGCCGAGCGCTGCGGACAGCTTGTGATGAAGCTTCTGGAAAAGAATGTGCGCCCCAGCCAAATAATCACGCGCCAGGCATTGGAAAATGCCGTCGCGTCGGTTGCCACCACCGGTGGTTCCACCAATGCCGTATTGCATTTGCTGGCGATTGCGCGCGAGGCAGGTGTCGAGCTGACTATCGACGACTTCCATCACATCAGCGCGCGCACACCGGTTTTGGTAGACCTCAAACCCGGCGGCCGTTTCGTAGCACCCGATCTCGAGCGCGCTGGAGGCATGGCGTTGGTTGCACAACGGTTGCAACAAGCGGGGCTGCTGCATGACGCACCCACCGTTTCTATGCGCACGTTGTTTGCCGAAGCTGCCGATGCGAAGGAAACTGCCGGACAAGAAGTGGTGCGACCTGTCGATAAGCCGATCAAACCAAACGGCGGATTGGCCATTCTCAAAGGCAATTTGGCTCCCGAAGGTTGCGTGATCAAGCTCTCCGGACATACGCGCAAATCGTTCAGCGGGCCCGCGCGCGTATTTGATACCGAATCCGATGCCTTCGCCGCCGTGCAAAACGGCAACATCAAAGAAGGCGACTTCATAATCATTCGTTACGTCGGACCCAAGGGCGCGCCCGGCATGCCCGAGATGTTGGCCGTGACGGGAGCGCTTGTCGGCGCCGGCTTAGCCGGTTCCGTCGCTCTGGCTACCGACGGTCGCTTCAGTGGTGCCAGCCACGGTTTTGTGATCGGACACGTCGCTCCTGAAGCTGCCGCCGGCGGACCGCTCGCTTTTATAAATGATGGCGATGTGATTTCTGTCGACGTCGAAAAACGCGAGTTCAACGTCGCGGCAGATTTTTCCAAGCGACGTGATGGGTGGAAACCGCCCGTGCCGGCCTATCGCAGCGGCGTGTTTGCAAAGTATATTCAGCTAGTGGCGTCTGCTTCCGAAGGCGCGGTCACTATTCCACTGGGCGTACGCCCGGATGGATCAGGTTCTAATGCGCACAATGTGCGCGGCAATGACAAAAAGGAGAGCAATCGTGAAACAGTCACCGTCTAATCAAAAGCCGCTCGAAGGCAAGGTTGTAGTAGTGCTCGGCTATGGCAGCCAGGGCAGAGCACATGCATTGAATCTGCGCGATAGCGGTTGCGACGTCACGGTCGCTGTGCGCAAGAACGGACCGACGTGGAAGCAAGCGGAAGCCGATGGATTCCGGCCGGCGGAGCCTGCAAGTGCTGTCGGCGCCGCAGACGTGGTGGCATTTTTGGTGCCCGACATGGCGCAGCCCGCGCTCTATAAAGAGCACGTGCAGCCGCATCTCAAGCCAGGAACGACATTGCTTTTCGCTCATGGCTTCAACGTTCATTACAAGCAACTTCAGCCGGCCGAGAAGACCGATGTGGTTCTCGTCGCCCCGAAGGGACCCGGCGCCCTCGTGCGTCGCCAATATGAGGAAGGACGCGGCGTGCCGTGTTTAGTGGCGGTTCACCAAGATGCAAGCGGTCACGCCAAGGAAACGGCATATCAATACGCCGAAGGCATCGGCGGAGCACGCGCTGCGGTAGTGGAAACCACCTTCGCTGAAGAAACGGAAACGGATCTGTTCGGTGAGCAAGCGGTGCTTTGCGGCGGCGTTACGGAGCTGATGGCCGCCGGGTTCGAAACGTTGGTGGCAGCCGGATACCAGCCGGAAGTTGCTTATTACGAATGCCTGCACGAGATGAAACTGATCATCGATTTGATCTATGAGGGCGGCTTCGCGCGCATGCACCAATTCGTCAGTGACACCGCGAAGTTCGGTGACCTCACCCGCGGTCCGCGTATAGTCGACGCTCATGCTCGCGAAAACATGAAGCAAGTGCTTGAAGAAATCCGCAGCGGAGCGTTCGCTAAAGAATGGGTTGCGGAATATCAAGCCGGTTCCAAACGCTATAGGGAACTGCTCGATAAAGATCTCAACCACCCGGTCGAAGCGGTCGGTCGCAAGCTGCGCGCCAACATGGCTTGGTTGCAACCGGCGAAAGAACCGGTTGGCTCGAAGAAGTAGACGTCCCTCGTTATCGTAGCGGCGGGCGGAAGCCCGCTATGCAAATAAGGAATCGGAATGAACGGCGCATCAATATTAGTGCGATCTCTGGAGAACGAAGGCGTGACCACCGTCTTCGGCTATCCCGGCGGTGCAATTATGCCGGTATACGATGCGCTCGTTGACTCCAATTTGCGTCACATCCTGATGCGCCACGAGCAGGCCGCCGCACTGGCTGCAGATGGCTATGCCCGCGCCACCGGCAAGGTCGGCGTCTGTATGGCGACGTCGGGGCCCGGTGCCACCAATCTGGTTACCGGCATCGCCAACGCGTACATGGACTCGATTCCCATTGTTGCCATCACCGGACAAGTGCCGATGACCTCGATGGGAACCGATGCCTTTCAGGAGGTTGATATATTCGGCATCACCATGCCGATTGTGAAGCACAGCTTCATAGCGCGCAATGCCAATCAATTGCCCGAGCTGATTGCCGAAGCATTTTCGATCGCCCGCTCGGGCAGACCAGGACCAGTGCTCATCGATATTCCCAAAGATGTCGCCGTGGCTCCCGTCACGCGTGAGCATTTCGCGCCGCAGCAGGAAGATTGCCTGCCGCCGCCATCAGCGCAAGCCGTCGCCCGTGCCGCCGGATTGATGCGTTGCAGCAGAAAGCCGGTGATCTATGCCGGTGGTGGCATCCGCATCTCCGACTCGGTCACCGAGTTTCGCGCGTTTGTCGAAACTACCGGCGCCCCGGTAGTGGCGACGCTGCAGGGACTGGGCGCTCTCAATCACGACCACCCGCAGTTTATGGGCATGCTCGGCATGCACGGGACTAAAGCCGCTAACCTGGCAGTGCAGGAATGCGACCTGCTCATTGCCGTCGGCGCTCGCTTCGACGATCGGGTCACGGGCAAGCTCGCTGAGTTTGCGCCCAATGCGCAAGTCATTCATATGGATGCTGATGCAGCCGAAATCGGCAAGCTGCGCACCGCTCAAGCCCCCTTGCAGGGCGACATCAAGCAGGCGCTGGCTCAATTGCAAATCGAGATCAGCTGTGCGCCATGGCTCCAGTTCAACCAGAAGCGCAGACAGGAGTTTGCCTGGCAATACGATCACAAGACTGAGCACGTCTATGCCCCACGCCTGCTCCACCAGCTCAGCCAAGGGACGCCACAAAACACGTTTATCACTTGTGATGTCGGCCAGCACCAGATGTGGGTGGCCCAACACTACGGCTTCAATCGTCCGCATCAACACTTGACCAGCGGCGGTTTGGGAACCATGGGATATGGGTTGCCGGCTGCCATCGGCGTGCAATGCGCCGATCCGGACGCACTGGTTGTAGCGGTGAGCGGCGATGGTTCGATCATGATGAATATCCATGAGCTTGCCACCATCCGCCGTTACAAGTTGCCGATCAAGATCGTTCTCTTCGACAACCAGGCTCTGGGCATGGTGCGCCAGTGGCAAGAGCTGTTTTTCGCCGAGCGCTACAGTGAAGTCGATCTCTCGGACAACCCGAATTTTGTCGACGTCGCCCATGCATTCGGCATCGATGCTTTTCGTGTCGACCGCCCGCAGCAAGAAGCGGCAGCCGTCGAGCGCTTGATTAATAGTAAGGGGCCCGTCCTTGCGCACGTGGTCATCGATCCGCGGGAAAACGTATGGCCGTTGGTTCCGCCCGGTAAGGCAAACTCTCAAATGATGGAGGCAAGTGCATGAAGTTCAGTCTGGACATGATCATCGTCAACAGCGAGGGCGCGCTCGAGCGCGTGCTCGGCAGGTTGCGCCAGCGCAATTTCGCTTTGTGCGAAATGGCGGCCGGATGCACCAGCGACGGCAAAGCGATGCGCGCGCGGCTGATGGTTGAAAGTGACAGATCTATTGAGCCGGTAATCAGACAACTGGCAAAGTTACAAGATGTGCGACAGATAGCGGTAAAAACAGCGGAGGCAAACGTCGCGAATGTGTTCGTCCAAACTGATGCAAACCCGGGGGCGCTCGAACTCTGTGTATCTCTATGACACCACACTGAGAGACGGCGCCCAGCGCAAAGGCTTGAGCTTTTCCCTCGAGGACAAGGTCAAGGTTGCTCGTTTGCTCGATTCCTTCGGCATCAGCTACATCGAAGGTGGCTGGCCGGGCTCCAATCCCAAGGATATGGAGTTCTTTCAGCGAGTGAAACAAACGCCGCTGTCGCATGCGAAAGTGGTGGCATTCGGCGCTACTTGCCGCGCCGGCGCGCGTGCTGAGGATGATCCGAACCTGAAAGCGCTAATCGAAGCCGGTACGCCGACGGTGACAATCGTCGGCAAGTCGTCTTCGTTTCACGTCGAGAAGGTGCTGAACACTACTCGCGACGAAAACTTACGCATGATTCGGGACAGCGTCGCCTTCTTGAAGCGGCATCATCTGGAGGTGATTTTCGACGCTGAGCATTTCTTCGACGGCTACAAGTCCGATCCGCTCTATTCCACGAGCGCCCTGAAAGCCGCCGCTGACGCCGGTGCCGATTGGGTCGTGTTGTGCGATACCAATGGCGGCTCCTTGCCTGACGATGTCGAAAAGGTCGTGCGTCGCATGGTGGCATTTTTGGACTGCCCGGTCGGCGTGCACTGCCATAACGACTGTGAGTTGGCGGTGGCCAACTCGATTGCCGCCGCCCGTGCCGGCGCCCGCCAGATTCAGGGAACCATTAATGGTTACGGCGAGCGTTGCGGCAACGCCAACCTGGTTTCCTTGCTGCCGACTTTGCAATTGAAGATGGGCTTCCAATGCGTGTCGGCGGATCGTTTGTCCAAGTTGACCGAGCTGTCCAAAACCGTCAGCGAAATAGGCAACCTGAGCGCCGATCCACACGCGCCTTATGTCGGCGCCGCGGCATTCGCTCACAAAGCCGGACTGCACGTGGCTGCCGTCGAGAAAGTCACCGCCAGCTACGAGCACCTTGATCCTGCCCTCGTCGGTAACACGCGGCAGATTCTCGTTTCCGAGCTTTCCGGGCGGGGCAACATTCGCATGTTCGCAGGCGAGCTCGGCGTCAAGGTGTCAGGACAAGAGCAAGTCATTCTCAGTCAAGTAAAGCAGCTTGAGGAGAAGGGCTACCAGTTCGAGAGCGCCGAAGGAACCGTCGAACTCATGCTTCGCCGCGGACAACAAGGCTACAGCGCGCCGTTCGAACTCGTGGACATGACTTTGTTCATCCGTGACAGCAAAGGTCTGGGCATGAGCTCCGAAGCCATGGTGAAACTGAAGGTCGGCAACGTCGTTTATCACACCGCATGCGAAGGCAATGGACCAGTAAATGCGCTCGACAAATGTCTGCGCAAAGCACTGCAACCGTCATATCCACAAATTGAGCAGGTGCGGCTTGCCGATTACAAAGTGCGCATTCTTGACCCCGATCAAGCGACGCAGGCTACCACGCGCGTGATCATCGAAGCCACCGACGGCGAGCAAAGCTGGTCGACAGTGGGCTGCTCGACGAACATCATTGATGCCAGCTATCAAGCTTTGGCCGACAGCTATGAGCTCTATTTGATACGTAGCGAAAGCGGGCTGACGCCCGCCGCTACCATGGCAGAACAGAGAAAGGAGGTGGTGGCATGAGCACGACCAAGAACACGGGCGCCATATCCGCCGCCCCTGCAAGTTTGTCTCATTACATGCATACGGATCTGCGTCGCAGCCAGCACCCGCGCAACATTATCGAGAAGCTCTGGGATTGCCATGTCGTGACACAGGCTGATGGTCATCCGGCCGTCTTCGCCATTGATTTGATGCTTATTCACGAGGTTACTTCAGCGCAGGCGTTTGAAGAACTAGACCGCCGCGGATTGCCGGTCAACAATCCATCACGTTTGCTGGCGACGATCGATCACAGCATACCTACCAGGCAAAACCGTACCGAAATTTTCGATGAAGCGGCACGCATTCAGGTGGAAAAACTGAGACAGAATTGCCGCAATCATGCAATTCGCTTGCTGGATTTCGACAGCGGTCAAGGTATCGTTCACGTCGTCGGCCCCGAACTCGGACTAACGCAGCCCGGTATGACGATCGTTTGTGGTGATTCGCACACCTCCACGCATGGCGCGTTTGGTGCGCTGGCGTTTGGCGTCGGCACATCCGAGGTTTTGCACGTGCTGGCTACCGGTTGCCTTTTGCAGGAAAAGCCTCGCTCGATGAAAGTGGAGTTTCGCGGGCAATTGCAAAAGGGTGTCTTCGCGAAAGACGCCATCCTGAAGTTGATCTCGGAGATTGGAATCGGCGGAGCCACCGGTCACGTTATCGAATATACCGGATCAGCGGTAAAGAGCATGACTATGGAAGAGCGCATGACGATCTGCAACATGAGCATTGAATGCGGTGCTCGCGCCGGCTTGATCGCTCCGGACGCCGTGACGTTTCAGTACCTGCTCGGCAAGCCCGGAGCGCCCTCTGCGCAGCATTGGGAACAGGCAGTCGACTACTGGCGGACGTTCGCCAGTGACTCGGACTGCGCATACGACCAGCAAATCGTTATAGATCTCGATGAACTGCGACCAATGGTGACTTGGGGAACGAATCCCGGACAGGGAGCAGGCATCAACCAAACCGTTCCGCAAAATTCGGCGGACTCGCCGAATGTAGCGCGAGCGCTTCAATATACCGGATTGAAAGCCGGGCAAAAGCTGGAAGGACTGAAGGTCGACTGGGCATTCGTCGGCTCGTGCACCAACGGCCGCATCGAAGATTTGCGTCTGGCGGCGCAGGTGCTGCGCGGCGGACGTGTGCATCCTGACGTTACGTTCTACGTCGTCCCCGGCTCCGAGCAGGTTCGCAAACAAGCAATGGAAGAAGGCTTGGACAAGGTCTTCGAAGCTGCCGGCGCCCAATTCCGCATGCCGGGTTGCTCTTTGTGTCTGGCGATGAACGACGACAAAGTGCCCGCCGGCAAGCGATGCATTAGTTCTTCCAACCGCAATTTTATGGGACGTCAGGGGCCCGATAGCATCACGCACCTCGCCTCTCCGGCGACCGTAGCGGCAAGCGCGCTTGCCGGCTGCATCACTTCCCCCGAAACATATTTCAACTGAGGTCGCCATGGAAAAAGTACAACGCATCAAATCACGAGTGATACCACTTCCGATCAAGGATGTGGATACCGACATGATTATTCCTGCGCAGTATCTGACCAGCATCAGCGCTTCAGGTTACGGCGCCAACCTTTTCCGCCGCCTGAGGGATCAAGATCCGGCGTTTCCGTTTAACAAGCCGGAATATGCTCGTGCCTCCATTCTTGTGGCAGACGACAACTTCGGCTGTGGCTCTTCCCGCGAGCACGCGGTGTGGGCGTTGCTCGATGCCGGCATACGCGCTGTAATTTGCAAATCTTTTGCAGATATTTTCTTCAACAACTCTTTGAAAAATGGCTTGCTTCCCATAAAATTGCCTCATGCGGCCGTGGATAACATCCTGGCTCGATCACTCACAGAAAACTACGTGCTTTGCGTCGATCTAGAAGCGCAAGAAGTCGCTTGCCCGGATCGGCCTGCCTTGAAGTTTGATTTTGACCCATTCAGAAAACACTGCCTGTTGAACGGCTTGGACGATGTCCAATACATCCAGTCATACGCCGCTCAACTCGCCGAATATCGCCGCGAAAGCGCCCTGCCCTGGAACCCCTAGTTCATTTACTTGGTAGCGGCGGGCTTCAGCCCGCTTCCCGGAAGCCCGAAATACACACGAAAGAGGAATAGTCATGAAATACAGAATCGCTGTTTTGCCTGGAGACGGAGTCGGCCCGGAAGTGATGGCTCAGGCACTGCGAATTCTTCGCGCCGTCGGCGACGACTATGGACACGAATTCGGCACCACTTTCGGGCTCGTCGGCGGCACGGCGTATGACGAATACGAAACACACCTGCCCGATGAAACATTAGCGCTTTGCGAAACCAGCGACGCCGTGCTGTTCGGTTCGGTGGGTGGGCCTGTTATCCAGCAAAACCAAAAGAAGTGGAAAAACTGTGAAGCGAATTCGATTCTCGCTTTGCGCAAGCACTTTAAGTTCAACGCCAACTACCGTCCGGTGCGTCTGCAGCCGGAGATGGAAGCGCTCTGCCCGCTGAAAAAGGACGTCATCGGCAACGGCATCGACATTCTGTTTATCCGCGAATTGCTCGGCGATGCGTACTTCGGACGCAAAGACAGCACGACGGATTCCGGACAAAGGGTAGCCTGGGACGAGTCCGTCTACACTGAAGAGCAAGTGCGGTCGGTGGCAAGAGCCGCCTTCGCCGCCGCTAAGGCACGGCGCCGCAAGGTGACTTCGGTGGACAAAGCCAACGTTCTCGAAGCCTCCCGGCTTTGGCGCACGGTGGTGCGCGAAGTGGCACAGGAATTCCCGGCGGTCGAGCTGGAAGAGATGCTCGTGGACAACTTCGCCATGCAGCTCATAAAGCGTCCGACGGATTTCGACGTGGTTGTCACCACCAACATGTTCGGCGACATTCTTACCGACGAAGCCGCGGCCCTCGCCGGTTCTCTTGGGCTTCTATCATCAGCAAGCCTCAACACGGACGGCTTCGGATTGTACGAGCCGCCAGGCGGTTCCGCTCCCGATATCGCCGGCAAAGGCATCGCCAACCCAATCGGTCAAATCATGAGCGTCGCTCTCATGCTGCGCTTCTCGTTCGGACTGGAGCGCGAGGCCAACGCCATCGAGCTGGCCGTAGAGGAAACGTTGCGTGCCGGCTATCGTACGGCCGACATCTACCGTGGTGAAGGAACCTTAGTTGATACCAAGCAGATGACCGACCAAATCCTTGCCAGAATGCCGGTTCGCGCTGTCGCTTCCGCGTAGGGGCGACGCCATGCGTCGCCCGTTGGAGATGAAATGAAAACCAACTACTCGTTCTTCGAAGATCGCTATGTGCCGTTGCAGGAAGCCAACGTCAATATCATGAATCAAACGTTCATGTATGGGCTTGGTGTGTTCGAAGGCATTCGCGGATATTGGAACGCCGAGCATCAGCAAGTTTATTTGTTCCGCTTGCGTGAGCATATTGAGCGCATGTTCGACAGCATGAAAATCATGCATTTGAGCTGCAAATACAATGTCGATCAAGTTTGCGAAATCATTTGCGAACTTGTGCGCAAGAACGGCGCGAATACCGATATCTACGTCCGCCCAGCGGTGTATTCCAACACGAGCAAGATCACACCTTGCCTTGCGAACGTAGAAAGCGGGTTCTGCATATTGACTCTACCGTTTGGTGACTACGTCGACACCTCGGGCGGTCTGAAAGTCATGGTGTCAGCCTGGCGCCGCATCGAAGACAACGCCATTCCCGCTCGCGCTAAAATCATCGGTTCTTACGTCAACACGGCGCTGGCAAAGACGGATGCCGCCTTGGCGGGAATGGATGATTGCATAATGCTCTCGGAAAGCGGTCACGTCGCGGAAGGCAGCGCTATGAACTTGTTCATGGTCAAGAACGGAACGCTAATCACTACCCCCACAACGGAGAACATTCTCGAAGGCATCACTCGCGGCACCGTGCTCGAAATGGCGCAGCGCGAACTCAACTTACCTGTGTGCGCGCGCACAATCGATCGTAGCGAACTCTACACTGCCGATGAACTCTTCTTCTGCGGCACGGGAGCGCAAATTGCGCCGATTGCTCAAGTCGACGGCAGGCAGATAGGTGCGACCTCAGCGGGACCGGTTTCTGCATTGGTGCGTGATACATACATCGAGATCTGCAGGGGCAATCGCGCGGCATATTCGAAGTGGCTCACACCCGTGTACGAGAGCGGCACGAGCGTTGTGCCGCTCGCCCAACCGGTGCAGCTAACGGCGTAGGAATCCGACTGTTCTAACACTGGAGCAGGCTTTCAGCCTGCTGCGATGCAGATGTCTTAGTGCCAGGTGAGCTTCTTCATATGGGACTCAAGTCGGTGCCGCATGTCTTTGGTGATCGGTAAGTCGCCCCTGAGAGAGCGATATGCGTCGTGGACGCGGTCTACGGTGTCGTGCACCACCTTTAATACCATACGCTCCGAAGCGGCCGATCTCGCTGCTAATTTTGCGAAGTTCTCATTCGTAATTTTGGAGAACTCACGTTCTCCACCAAGTCGGAGCCCGAGGTCATCATGCGGCATGTATAGCACGGTTGGAACAAAATCGTAAGCGGGAGATAGGCGCGGATTCTTGCCGTCAGCGTAGACCAGTGACCAGTTTTTCAAATGCATGTCGCCGTTGCCGATGATGACGGTGAAAACCAGTCTTCTTATGTATTCATTGAAATCGTCTTCGCCGCATTCGCTCAAAATGACGAAACCGATTCTGTCGAAGCTGGCATTCTCATATTTTTCGGTGGGATAAATGCCAAAGATTTGAGCAAAGTCTTCCATGTGGATTCGTTTGCCGTGTCCATCACGGTCGAATCTTTTCACGGCTAAAGTTTCCCCAAACTTTTCATCGATATCAGGTGGCAATCCTGATATCGATGCTGTCGTCGTCAGTTGGAATTCGGGCACCCTAATACCTGTCTGCTCAGCCAACTTGAGCATTGAAAACTCGGCTTCGGGCACATGCCGGTGCGTGGTGCTCGGCAACTTTACGATCCAGCTGCCGCCAATTCCATCTGCCGGCACTGTAAGTCCGGCCTTTGAGCGCATAACCGCCGAAAATTTCAGTTGAACACCCGCCAGCGAGAATCGCAAGGCTTTGGCGGTGGCAGCTGAATGTTGCGGCCTTGGTGCTTCGTCTTGCAGACGTTCAGGCGATTCCACACGCACGGCGCCGGGCAAGTCTTGTCCCAACGCGGCAATCAAGAAGAACTCCCGCCCGCTCTTTACGTTTGCTTTTTTGGCCAAATAGTCGCGCAGATGTCCTTCCGGCAACAAGTTGGAAAAGAATGGTGGCAACGTCGCGGCATTGCGAATTTTTTCGCTGGTCTTAAGTTCGCCCAGTGGAGTCTTGAACCACAGGCTGAGAGTTGGTCTGGCTGTGTTCTCGACGTAGGACGGCGCAAATGCGAAGAGTGTCCTTTCCGGGGCAAGCAAGCTGAGCGTGCCAACTTCCGTGTCGTTCAGCGTCACGTTGAGCGTTCTAGCGAGTGTCTCTTCCGACGGACGCTGCACTTCAATCCCCTTCTTCCCAGGTGCCATAGATGGAGGCTTCCTCTTCGGGACCGCGCGCTGAACCCGATTGCAGAAGATACGAAACAGCCGGCAACGATCGGCGAGGCACCAGTACCAGTTCTAATCCCAGGCATCTGGCTATATCGACTAGCGTGCCGGTACGTAGATCGCGCTTGCCGGCTTCTATTTCGGAGATCTGGCTTTGCTTCATCTCAAGCTTTTCCGCCAGGTCGCGTTGCGACCAGCCTCGTTGCTTTCTCGCCTCGGTAAGCGCGCTGATGAGTTTGCGGTTATCAGACATATATCATATCACTGGCTGGGAAATCAGAAGTTTCTGATGGATCGGATTCCAGTCTATCATAATTATCTGATGAACGTCCGTCGGTTATCAGAAATACGTAATCAGAAGGCCTCAGCCGCCCATCCTGCAACTGATGCGTGTAATGGTTATCTGGCGCGAGCCAAAATAGCCCGACAGCGTGCTGCGATTTCCGCGCGGACTTCGTCGGTCCAGCCAAGTTGTTCGGCGCGTCGTTCCCACACCTGAGGCTGCTCATCGTGTTCCACCCACTCGAGCAAGCGTCTCACGGTTTCCGCCGTCTTTCCTTCGACACGGCGATTTGCCAATTGAGGCAGCCATTTTGAGATGGCAGCGACGCCGCCTTCGTAATCCTCTAAGTGTTCCGCCGGTCCTGCTATCAGCATGGCGCCGATCAGCCTGCCGGCGCTCTCTACCAGCTCTTCATCAACGCCGGTACCGGCAAGCGCTTGATCGAGCCTGCCGGCATTGGCGCAGGCGTAGGCAATGTATTCGGTGCTCGGGCAATCACGCCAGCCCTGACGCAGCAGCCAATCTCGCACTTCCGCGCTTTCCAACCGGCGACGGGCCAGCCGTTTCACCAGGTGCACCTTGCTCCAACCGTTTACTTGTTTTGCCATTTGCCACCACTGTTCCACCGGATCGTCAGTGATAGAGGAAACGGCATTGGCAGCCGCAATTGTGAATTCATCATGACGCGCGACATCGGTGAGCAGAGAAAGATCTTGCTTGTTTCCGCTCAATCCAATTAAAGCGATGCCGAAGCGAAGAGGCTCGCAGTGCCGAGATTGTTCGATAAACCAGCGAGCATGCAGGCGTACTTTTGGTGCTTGCCACCACGACTGGCGATGCAGCTCGTGCAAGATGACGTCGATGAGCGAGGTGATCGGGTGCTTCACCGAAGCGGCATAAAGAGCACCCCTGGCTTGTTCGTTGCCGCGATTCATGAGCAAGCGCAATAACTCGAGAAACTCGGTGACCAGACGCGCTTCATCCCAACGTTCGCCGGCGGTAACATCGGGGTCTGTCGAACTCTTCTTCGAATCAGCCTCTAAAGGCGCTTCGTATAGCCGCAAAGTCCGTTTGCCGTCCCAATGGCGAATCTGTTCGATGATCGGCTGGCCCTGGGTCCAGGGCTTTTGCTTTGTATTGAACCAGCCCGTGAACATGCCGGTGAACGCTCGTTGCACAGAGATGGTGAGTATTATAACGGCTAGGCGGAGCGCTGCTCACCACCGGAAGACAGCGATTTATCGGCTATGGCGGCGATATGGGGCTGCTCATCGCTGGTTAAGCGCATTAGTATGTAACGCGGAAGCTTGGGGTTGGATGCCAGGCTCAGCCGCACGTCCTCGTTAGGGTCCCTGGCCAACCTGTCCAGCAAGTCCACTGGCGCCTGCGGGTTCTCCGCGCAGGCCATGCGCACGTCTGGAATCGGATCGTTGGCGAGCGCTTCGAGAAGCTCTCTTGGGGTGGACGGATTTTCCGCTACGCGCATGCGTATCTTCGGATTGCGCTCGATGGCCAATTTTGCCAGCAATGCCGGCGAGGTATGCGGATTGCCCGCCATCACATAGCGAACGTGCGCATCTTCCTGGTCTAGTTTTTGCGTTTTGGCCACTTCGGAGTTAAGCTCGCGGATTGCGGTAAGCAGGTGGCTTAGCTTGTCGGTTGTCACCGGCTTGCCGATGTAATAATTCATCTTCAGATCGAGCGCCCTGAGAATCTCATCCTCGTCGCGCGATACCGTAAGAAGGATGACGGGCATTTCCTTAAATTCCGGCATGTCCTTTAGCTCTGCCAGCACTTCATGACCGTTTTTCCTGGGCATGTTCAAGTCCAGCAAGACGAGATCGGGATGCTCGTTGGTGTCCTTCACCTTGTTGAAGTATTCCATCGCCTGGACGCCGTCATTGAGCACGGTAAGGTCATAGCTCAAGTCGGTGTCCTTCAGGGCTTCCTCGGTGAGCCTGATATCGGACGGCGTATCTTCCACCAGCAAGATGTGCAATCGTGATGTCATTTACGACTCCTTCGCCAACAGTTCAATTCGTTTTAGATACCTTGGGCAAGGTAAAAAGGAAAATTGACCCTTTACCCGGTTGTGATTGGACCCAAATGCGGCCCCCATGTGTCTCCACGATTTTCTTGCAAATCGCCAATCCGATTCCTGTCCCACTAAATTCGGTCTTGCCGTGAAGCCTGGCAAACATATTGAAAATCTTCTCCGAATAAATCGGATCGATCCCTATTCCATTGTCTTCCACGGAGAAGACCATTTCATGCACGTTTTCTTCCCAGCCTACCTTGATCACAGGCTTTCGCTCCCCCCGATACTTAATGGCGTTGCCTATTAAGTTTTGGAACAACTGGACCAATTCGGTACGGTTGGCTACCACTACGGGCATATCGGATACTTCGACCGTGGTCTGACTTTCGTCAATAGCCACCTTCAAGTTTTGAAGCGCTTCTTTAATCACCTTGCGGATATCGACCTCGGTAGTCGATTTGACCTCCGAGGAAATACTCGAGTGCAGCAAAACCGACCGAATCAACTCAATCATGCGTCCGGTGCCGTCGAGGATGAACTGAATAAATTCATCACCATCGGTATCCAGCTTGCCTTTATAACGCCTGGCCAGAAGATTGGCGTAGCCTTCAATGCTACGCAGCGGTTCTTGCAAATCGTGTGAAGCAATTTTGGCAAACTGTTGAAGCTGGGCGTTCGACTGCACAAGCGCTTGCGTCCTCTCTTCCACGCGACGCTCGAGTTCTTCGTTTAAACGTTGGGTGCGCTCTTCGATTTGCTTACGCTCGGTAATGTCATGCGCAAACGCGCAGTACGTGCGGATGTCGCCTATCTGAACCGGAAACACGACCAACTCAACAGGCACCTCACTTTCGTCCTTGCGGCGCAAAAAGATGTCTGCACGTCGGTTGAGAATGCGACTCTGCCCTGTAGTAAGCACCTCTTCCATCGTTTTGAGGTGCGATTCAAGAAATCGAGGTGGCACGATTGTATCCGCCAGAGTTTTTCCGATTACTTCATCACGAGAGTAACCGAAGGTGTTTTCAGCTTGTTTGTTCCATCCGATAATCTCGCCTGTGTTGTCGACAGCCCAAAAGGCGTCGTAGGAGTTCTCCAAGATCAGTCGTGTCAGCTTTTCGTTATGCCTCAGCTCGGCTTCGATCTGGTTGCGCTCGACTGCGTAGTAAAGGCAGCGGGCGATAGCATCTGGAGTCGCGCGTCCCTTGATTAAATAGTCCTGCGCGCCGCCCTTCATCGCCTGCAAAGCGATGTCTTCGTCATCATCGGCAGACAAGATGACGATTGGCATCTCTTCGGCAGCTGCGTGCACTGCGAAAAAAGTGTCAATGCCGGAGCTGTCGGGCAAGGTTAAATCGAGGAGCGTCACGTCAATGCCGCCGCCGGCAAGCCGCTTCAACACCTCGGACAGCCGGGTGAGTACTTCCACTTCAAAACCATGGCGCAAAAGTTGGCTGCGCCGAACATGCGCCTGAGTGGCGCTATCCTCGACCAGCAGAACTCTCAATACTCGCCTGTTTTTCAAGGCTCAGCCCTTCCAGCCGCAATAAAAAACGGTGTTGATTATCGCACTCTGGACGCCAGTTTGAAAGCAGGGCCATTGTTGCTTTTGCCTGATGAAAGCCAGGTTCACTGCTCGCTTCGAGAGACTGCCCGTATGCGAACTCCAGTGCCATTTGCGTCGGCAGCCAGCCAACCTCTCCAGTCAACTAGGTTGAATATACCCGTCCATAGTCAGACCAACTTCAAGGACGAATGCGCAACGATATGATTGAAGTCCGAATCGTCGGTGAGTAGCTTGCAATCGTTTGCCATAGCAATTGTGGCAATCAGGCAATCAATGGTGGAAACGGACACTCCTTTGCTTCGACATGCTGAGAACAAGCGCGCCGCATCTTTATACGTTGTGATCTCCGGTTCCAAGACTGCAAACGCACTGAGATGACTGTCCAGCTTTTGGAATTGAGCCGAGTCCTTTATTCCTTGCAAGATCTCTTGCAAGATTATTCCGGTCAGGAAAATCGATTGTCCGGAAGCTATCAGGTCTGACAAGGCTTGCACTTTTGGATGTGATCGAACCGTCTTTCGACGCAAAGCCAGCGACCACACCGAAGTATCAACGAGTACCCTCATCGTTGCTTGCGAACTCGCTTGTGATCATAATGTTCATCAAAGTCGACGGTGCCGAATAAGTGCAACACTTCGGTTTGTTTACGTCTGCGAACGTATTCCTCGAGTGCCTCGTTCACGGTTTCTCGCTTGGTCTTCTTGCCGCCGAGGCGTTGTGCTTCCTCAAGCAATTTCTCATTGATGTTCAGGTTTGTAGCCATGATTATTGCCACCGTGGAACGATTTACACATGTTTCTACACATCATATCACACATTGCGTAACACATCCCCAGCACGTGTCTTAACCACGCCGCCCACACTGGAACATGCTCATCAGTGGGACGTCGAATAAAGCAGTGAAGAGGGGTCTGCCATGAGATTGAACAAGCCTGCTTTGAAAGTTGCACCGCTGATGGTGGCATTGCTGATGTCGTGCGCTGCCGCCAATGCGCAAAGTTCTCTCGGGACAGCGGCAACGTCGCCTGCGGTTATTGCAGGCCTAGCCCGTGATAAAAGGCTGGAGCAGGCAGCAGAGACCTGCTATCCCGTACCCGATCAACTGGCGCTCTATGGCCCTCCCGGGCGAGAGCTCGGCACGCCTTTTCCAACGCCGATGGACAACTATTACAGCGGCGCCAATTCGCGGCCTGGCAATCTGGACAATTGGTACGGCAACGGTTACAACTGGTAAGCGGATTGTCGCGCCGCTACTGAGTTAAACAACCATTCCCAGTTTGATGGCTTTGACTGCCGCTTCTGTGCGGTTGTTGGCTTCCATCTTTTCCATGATGTTGCGGATGTGTGTTTTGACCGTATCAATGCTTAGGTAGAGCTGGTGGGCGATTGCTTGATTGCCCAGGCCGTTGGCAATCATTTTGACAATTTCTTTCTCGCGCTCCGACAGAAAGTCGAGCTGTTCTTTTGGCTGGGATTTCGGCTGTTGCGGCGCCGCATGGCGGTTGGTAGAGGCGCGCACCACCTTCGTCCCCACCGCCGGATCGAGCCAGATAGCGCCCTGCATGACTGTTTGAATCGCAGTTAGAAGTTTGTCGATATCGCTGGTTTTCACTACGTAGGCATCGGCACCGGCTTCCAGCGCGTCGAAAAGGCGGCGGTCGTCTGTGTGACCGGTAAAAATCACGACGCGCGTTTCCGGTAACTGTTGTTTTATAGCTCGTGTTGTCTCGATGCCATCCTGCCCCGGCAAATCGAGGTCGAGCAAAACTACCGATGGACGGCATGCGGCAATCTTCTCCATGGCTGACGTGCCGTTATCAGCCTCACCCACGACTTCCACCTGTCCGGTGCGGGGCAGAGCCATTTTCAGACCCAGACGCACAATCTCCTGATCCTCGGCAATGAAAACTCGAACCATGGCGCCACCATCCCCGCTTACCTATCCATCATCATTGGCCCGTTTGATTTGGACTATCCCTCAGACGATGGAACTTCGTGGGTGATAGGGTTAACCCTTTAGGGGCGGCCCGGTGCGATACGTAGTCTCCCCAGCGACAATTTCGCCTGGTTTATAAACAATATGGATTATGAGACTAAAACCTGCTTTGTTAGGGATGGCTTGGCTATTGGCCGCACAGGCGCCGGTTTTTGCCGAAGATGGCGCCGATCAACAATGCCTGCCGCCCAGTTTGGAAACACACGCCACCGCAAAAGTGCCGCTATTGAAAGCGGTCATCGTCGAACAGCAGGACGCCTGGCAGGCAAAGCCGAAACAACCTGGTGCTGCCACACAGCAGATAAAGCTGCCGCAATTTAGCTTGCCCTCGCGGTCGAAAAGCAGCCAGCGACCGCATCCTGCCGCTGCCCAATTCAAATCTGCCGGTTCTGGATCCGCTCCATCCGATACGCAGCGGGCAGCGCAGATCAAAGAAATGAACAGCCTTCTGCAGAAATATCAAAATGCCGGCCAAGCGGGTCATCGGCGTCCGCTGATGCCGCACCTGGCTACCGCGCCGCAGCTCAAGTCTGCCGGCTCTGCTCAAAGCGACCAGTTGCAGCGTGCCGAACAGATCAAGCAAATGACCGCAATGCTCCAGAAATACCAGCATGCAGGCGATGCCGGATATCATCCACCGCACATGTTATCGCTGGCTCCGCCGATTTTACCGGCTGCCGCTGCCCCGTCCTTGCCGATTCGCCTGCAGGCAGCAGCAAGGGTAAACAACCAGGCGCCGAAAGCCGCTCAAAAGCCCGCCGCCAAGCTTCCGCGTTGGGGCGATAAAGATTGCCTTTGCCATGCCGGGCTTCGACTTTTTCAGGAAAAGCGCTATCTGGAAGCTGCCGATGCCTATCGCAAAGCCGGGGACAACATGCTGAAGGCATGGGGACGGCAGACCAATGACGTCGCCAACGCCGTGCGCGGCGAGGGGATATGCTACAGCGCTGCCGGACGCGGACAGGAAGCGAAAGTGTTTTTGCGCAGCGCCGCCGAGATGTATATTCGCTGCAGCAACGGACATCCGCCTGCGGAGCTGGAGACGACCATTCTCGATCTCAGCCAAACCTATCGCAATATCGGTGCCCTCAATACCAGCAACGCATTAGAAGCCGATGCGGCAAAGATTTGCTTGCTGTCGCGGCTGAATCCGCCCCAGGCTATTGCCGAGTTGGACCGCCTGGCTTGTTATTAAACGGTGCCACCATGTATGGTGCCGTTTCGTCACCCGGACAAACGTTGTGTTGTTGGGTTCAGCCTGCATCATACCGTCGTCGTCTTTCCTGGTCCATTGTTAACGTTATAAGTCACTTGCTATTGACTACCGTCCACGAAATATCACAACCCTTTCCACAGGTATAGCCGTTAAGACGGGGTATATAAGATTCTGTGGGAACGATCGGTTGCGCATAACACGGGCTGGATGGGCTTCGTAAACACAGGGAAACTCAAAGAAGGGGACGGCATGCGCCAACCCCTCGAAATCGTTTTCGGCGCGCAGCTGAAAAACGGTATCCTGCGCATTTTGTCTAAAGATATTTCGGGCAGGTTGGCTATAGTCCATGGACAGACAATCACCGGCGCTCACGTTTCAACTGATGGATCCACGGGACTAGCCGCGGTTCGCGCCCTGCTGACTGTAAACCGGGGCATGTTTGCCTATTACGAGCCGGACAACATTCAGGAATTCAATGAATTGAACGAAGGTCTGGAGATTCCGGTAATTGAGTTACTTGATGGCGAGCCGGTTCAAGCGCTGGATACATTTGTGTCCCGTATTGGAGCGGCCTATCAGGCAGCCGCCGGCGACGCCGGACCTACACCTGAATCAGTTCTCGATAGACTGGTGAGTTCGGCGCGCACGACACTTACCGGCGTTGCCAGACGCACACTACAGGGCTTGCAAAAGCTGTCATCCAGACCACCGGAGCCTACGCCGCCTACCGATGCGGCGGCACGCGTCTTTAAAGATCTCGAGCAGTCACTGGCCAAAAGCCAGGCCGCTTTCAGCTCCGGCGAATTCGTCGTCGGTTCGCCTGCTCCTTCGGCGCCTCCTCCGGGACCACCGGCGCAGAGCGTCGCCGAACAGCAAATGACTTATCAGCCGAACCAGATGTTCGCACCGGCGCAAAGTTATGTCGCGCCCCAGCAGTTTGCCGCTCCTCCCCAGCAGCCTGCCCCCACGGCCGCCGGGCCCGGGCAACCGCCGCAAGACCGGCAATCACAAACGCAAGGTCAGCCGGAATGGAGTGCGATCACTGCCCCCACCTCATTTGATGCGCTGCCGGAAAGCGAGCGACTGAATCCGGCAGGCGATGGGCAAACGCTGTCACCGATTGCCGGCCAGCAACGCTCAGTTCCGCCGATTCCGGGACAAACCGACTACAGCTTGCCGACCCAACCTGGACAGCCGTTGCCTGAGGCTAAGCCACCGGTGCCGGCTTCGCAAAATTTCGTCATGCTGTCCCAGCAATCGCAGGCAATCAGCCAGCAAATGCAAGCCGTGCAAATGGGGCAGCAACAGGCGTCGCAGCAAATGCAAGCAGTGCAGCCGCAGCCGCCATCGTCCCAGCAGCCACGCTCACAACAAATCCAGGCATTGCAATCGCAGCAGCAGATGCCTCCGCAAGCGCAGCAGTGGGCGCCCCCGCCGCCGCAGCCAATGCCGCCGCAGCCGCAACAATGGCAGCAGCAACAGTTTGGGCAGGCTCCATCCGCTGTCCCCGGCATGCCACCAAATGCGGTGCCACCTCGATCCGCTCAAGACGAGAACATATTCCGCCGAACCGCTCAAAAGATCGTCTCACGATTGAAAATGGCGAAGGAGGAGGAAGAGCAGAAGGCGAAAGAGCGCGAGAAGGAGAGACTGGCTCAGGAAAGGGCCGCCGTCTCGCAGGAGCGTCTTCAGGAAAGCCAGCGGTTGCGCACAATCGAACTGGAAGTCGTCGATGAGACTGAGCAATCGGCGAAGTTTGACTGGCGATCGGATAAAGCAACCCTGATGGGAATTTTGATAACGGTGGTCTTTGTCGGCGGCTTCATTCTATGCAAAGTTCTCGGTGATGCCACCGGGCCTGGTCAGGCCATGCACAAAGGCGAGCAATACATGGCCAAGCATGAACCCGAGCTGGCCATAAAAGAACTCAACGTTGTGCTCAATCAGCAGGCTTCCGACGCCAAAGCGCTGGCGCTGCGGGCGGCTGCTTTTGAACAGATCGGGGATTGGCATAGCGCAATCAATGATTATGACAAATTGGCCAGCGTCAATCCATCTGCCATTACCCCTTCTGTTGCCGTGACGCGGGCATTGTTGTTGTATAGAATAAAACGTTATCCCGATGCGCTGACTGCCTGCGACGAGCTGCTGTCCAAGACACCGGACGACAAGCGCGCCTTGACTATTAAGGGTATGGCACTGGCGCGCAGCGGCAAGTATGAAGATGCGCTTGCGTATTTGACCAAGGCGCCAAGCGACATGGCCGTGGCCGCCAAAATCGATCAAGCATATTCATACTTCAATCAGAAGCAATACGAAAAGGCGCTTGATTTTTATACGCATGCGGTTGCCGATTTGCCGCAATCGTTGCCGGTGCGTCGCGAGCGCGCGATGGTTGAGCTGAAGATGGATAAGACGCGCGATGCGATCAACGACTTAAAAGCAGCCACCGATCTTGATCCACGCGATGCGGAAAATTTTGCAATGCTTGCCGATGTTTACGAACAGGCCGGTGATTTCGATCAGGCACTTAAGTCCTACAAGAGCGCCGTCGCCCTCGAATACTTGCCGGGCAAAATGTATTTTGGCATTGCCCGTTGCCAGATGAAACTCAAGGCTTACGACGAGGCGAAGGTCAATTGCGATCGAGCCGCTGCGCTCAGGCCTGAGGATGAGGACATTCAGAAGCTATCCGAGAAGTTGGCGTCACTTTCGAAAACGACTACTCATACTTACTCGCCGATAACGCCTTCCGCACCGGAGTCATCCACCAATCCGTCCGACCTCAGCAACATGAGTGTGCAAGCGCTGGTGAAGGAAGGAACCGCCGACGTACGCAACAAACCCGAACGCGCGGCTGAATATTTGGAAGCCGCCATCAACAGGGGCGCCAGCGATACGAATACACGCTTGAATCTGGCTCGCGCATTAATGAATGCCGGTGATTATAAAAAGGCCTATCAACATTTCTTGTCCATCGAGCACAACGGCGCTCTTCCTCCACAAGATTTGTTTAACTCGGGGCGCTGCGCGCTTTCTGCCGGCATGACCGATGACGGCATCAGCATTCTCAATCGTTGCTTGGCGCAGCGACAAAGCTGGATGGAAGTCCGACTGGAGCTTATCAAGGCGCACGTTAATGCCGGACATATGGATAAAGCTCAACTTTTGGCAAACCAGGGCTGCGCGCAGGCTGCTACCGACTACGAGCGGAATCTATATAAATCCGCATTGACCAAAAAATAAAATCGCTTTGCCGTAATTACCACATAGGTTTTGCCGGTTGATTGCCAAACGGTATTCGTATCCTCTGCCTGCGTTGTCGGAGGGGTAGCGATGAAGTTTAGACCACAGGCGTCAAACGCCTTGCCGGAAGGCATTATTCCCTGGGTTGCACGTTATAGCGGCATTTGCCATTGCGGCAAACGTATCCGCCAGGGCACCAACTGCAATTTTGATAAGCTGACGCGCAAGCTGGTGTGCAAGTCGTGCACTAAGCTTGCCGCCGCCGGCGTGGCTGCAAACGTGCCCGCGTCGGCCGCACAGCAGGTGATGGACCGCCTGAAACAGATTTATGTGATGCCCAAGCCGTTGAGCGCGGAGGTGGAAACCGAGATGGAGCAACTGCTCTTGCGGTTGCGCACCGAGTTCTCATCTGACTATTCGGCCCGGCGCTTGCTGGCTGAGATGCTTGGTCTACAACTGAAAGGCGAGACTGCATGTATAGCCATGCGCTACGGCGACCGGTGCCATGGCTGCTCGGAGCACCAGCTTGCCGGCACTGCGGCTGTCTGGTGCAAAAGTTCGCATCGCATATGGTGCCTGGAGTGCTTCGCGGCCCGCAAGTGACCTCTTCCTGTGCCTTTGTGTAAGCCGCTTCTGGAAGTGGCTCTTGGCTGCCTGTGGGCGCCGGCTTGGGTTTTTGCCGTGGTATATGAATTTCAGGGCCCCGATGTCGTGAACACGCACAAACACTCGAATTTAGGCATTATCATCTGCGCAGTCATTCTGTGCCTGGTTTTGCCTGCGCACTTGTTGGTGCTCGCCAGCGGACAGGACAGCTCTTTGCCCCCGTCGCCGTTGCCGCTGATTTTATTGTTCATAGAGTTCCTTGTCGTGGTCGTGCTTATCGTCTTTGCCTGGAAAGCAGGACAGGCGGCGAAAGCGAGTGCCTCTGAAGTGCGCAAAGCGCTTGAGACCGTAGGCTCTTATATGAAAGATGACCGCAAGCACAAGGCTTCTGATTCGCGCATCCACGTTGATTGCGGGCTCGCGCAACTTCTTAACGAGCTGGGGCTACAACTATCCGAATACCGCCGCACGGCGCGCGAGCTCATAGATCGGGCAGTAGATGTAATCTGCGTAATTGATTTCTCCGGACAGATAGCCACGGTAAACCCGGCTTGCAAGAGTGCCTGGGGTTATACGCAGGACGAGCTCGAAGGACAGCCTCTCACCAAGCTGTTCGAGACCGATGAAGCGAACCGAATTATGAGCTCGGTGCTGGGTGCATCGCGAAGCATCGACAAAATCGTTTTTGAATCGCGTTTGCGGCGCAAAGACGGCGAGCTGGTTGACGTAATCTGGACAGGGCACTGGTCGGCCCGTGAGCGCGGATTTTTCTGCATCGTGCACGATGTCTCTCAGCAAAAGCAGCTTGAGCGCATGAAAGCCGAGTTTATTGCCATGGTGACGCATGATATCCGGGCGCCGCTGGCGACGGTGGAAGGCGTGCTTTCGCTGATGGAGCAGGGCGTACTTGGTGAAATGTCTGATAAAGGCAAAAAGATTGCCCAGGGAACCCGCAAAGAGTGCGGACGGCTGCTGCGCCTGCTCAATGATATGTTGCAACTGGAAAAAATTGAAGCCGGCTCTTTCGACCTCGAGTGCAGTCAAATTGATCTGGCAACCGTCGCCGCTGATGCGATCGAAAGCGCCGGTTCCTTCGCCGAAGGGCGGGGAGTCAAACTCGAGTTGTCTTGCGCTTCGGCAGCCTGCTGGGGCGATGAGATCCGCATTTCGCAAGTATTGTTGAATCTGCTTAGCAACGCTATTAAATATACGCCCGAACAATCCGTCGTCTGCGTAATTGTAGAGAAAAGACCGGGCTCGGCTTACATCGCGGTTCGGGATTATGGGCGCGGTATTCCGCGCGAGAAGATCGAAAAGATATTCGACAAATTCGAGCAGGTATCCTCTGCCGACGCACGCGAAAAACAAGGCACCGGACTTGGACTGGCCATTTGCAAGGCGATCATTTCGCAGCACGGCGGCGAGATTGGAGTCGAGTCCGAGATCGGCAAGGGAAGCACGTTCTGGTTTAGCATTCCTGATAAGTCCGGCGTCGACTCGTCGAAAACGCTGGCCGGTACAACGCCTGATCCAGCTCCGGCGCGATGACTGCCACCGTGCAATTCGACACCGGCTATCACATCGATGCGCGCTACACCATCGAGAAGATATTAGGCACTGGTTCGTTCGGCACCGTCTATCTTTGCGATGATATGGAATTGGGGCGCGCAGTGGCAGTGAAGGTGTTGCACAAACTGTCGCTGCTCGCGGTTGGAGATGAAACTCGCCAGCGGTTTTTTCGCGAAGCCAGGGCGCTCAGCCAACTCAAGCACAAGTACATCGTTAACGTGCATCGAATCGGCGTCCTGGATAGCGGACAGGCATTCCTGGTGATGGAATACGTGTCCGGCAAGTCTCTTACCCAAGAAGTCGCCGCGAAGGGATCGCTTGCTTTCAACGAAGCAATGCGACGCGCACTGCAAATTGCCGAGGCCCTTCATCATGCGCACAGTGAGGGAATCATTCACCGGGACGTGAAGCCGGATAACGTACTGGTGGTGGAAAGCGGCGGACAAGATTCGATCCGCCTTTTGGACTTCGGCTTAAGCGCGTTGGTTCAACAAAGCGATCAGGGGCCGTCACAATTGACGCGCACCGGTTCGATCATCGGCACGCCGATGTATGTCAGCCCTGAGGTGTTCCGAGGACACGCCGCCGATGCCCGGTCTGATATTTATTCGCTGGGCTGTGTGATTTTTGAGATGATCGCCGGACACCCGCCGTTTCAGTCGGATGACATTGCCGAGGCCATGATGCACCACCTCAACCAACAGCTACCGGATCTAAAGCAACTTGATCAAGAGGCAAAACTGCCGTCTGCATTGCAGCTTTTTCTCAACAAAGCCACCGCCAAAGAGCGAGAATCAAGATACGCCAACATGCAGGAAGTGATCGACGAGCTGCGGTCGCTTTTACAAATAAACAGTGAAGCGAAATTCAATCCCAGCAAATTTCGCCAGATGCCGGGTAACAGTGCCGTGTCCGCCGGAAATCGGATTCGGCCATTCAGCCACGCCGTGGTTTGCATATTGATCGCTGTGGCTGTTTCGGTGCTTGCTGCGGTCTGGTTTGCTTTCGTCAATCCTCAGCAATTTACTAGCATTGCAGGCAGCCTGCTACCGCCTGGGGCAATGGTGCGTTTGCTGCCGCATGCTTCTTGGCTGATTCAGCAAGTGGCTGGACTGTCCAGCGCCGAGGCTTTTGCCGCGCACACATTACGCGCTCCTGTTATTCGTTCGTGGTCGCCGCAAGATAGGCTGACTTTGGCTTGTTCATACGGCCGGCAATTTCAAAGCGATCGCAATGCCGCCAGTTTATGGCCGTTTCTCACTGAGATTCTCCAGGACAGTTTGGAGTGTGTGCGCATGGGCCTTCCGCCTGCCAGTGCGCAAGACGATGCTACCGTTGGTGATGCCCTGCAGTTTTTGCGCTATACGCAACTTACAGAGAATCAGTGGCTTGCTCTGACTCGACTGTTGGATGCGAATTACCACTCGGTCGCCAACATGCAACATGTGTGGCATCGCTCTATAAACGCGGAACGTGTGTCCAGGCTGTACGCGGATGCCAGCGAGCATGAGGGGCAGTACCGCGGGCAGTTAGCCGAGCGCGCCGAGAGGCAGTGCGAACGCTTGATGAGCGAAGCGCGGGCGCACGAATATGATCGCGATCCCCAAGGGTTCCTTGATGCCTTTTGGGTTGCGTTAAAGTTCGCCCAGCAGTGCAAGTTGGACAGCCAGATCGTCGTGGCTCGCCAAATGCAGGCGAAGTTCGACATTCGGCGCCGACAGTGGAAAAATGCCTGGGACGATTTGCACGAACTGGATGCCATGGATCGAAAGGCGTTCACCGAGGAGTCTTGGGCTGAGCACGAGCAGATTAAGGAGCAGTTGCGGCCGTATGCCTCACGATTTAGCCAATAACCGCCTGCACCTGATATTGCCCGAATATACCTTGCTGCAACGGCACGGCGTGTTGCCAATTTGCCCCAAAGAGTTTATTTTGGCCTTGTTATGAGCGATTCCCCGATTAAAGTGCTGGTCGTCGAAGACAACTCGTTCATGCAATCGACGATCGAGCGCATGGTTATTGACATGGAAGGTGTTGAAGTCGTCGGGTTGGCAGCCGACGGAGTGGCTGCGGTCAAGGAAGCGCTCGCCACGAAGCCGGACGTTATTTTGATGGATATCGTTTTGCCCAAAATGGACGGTATTGAGGCGTCCCGTAAAATCAAACATGAGCTGTCCGACGTGCGTATTCTCATGGTCAGCGGCGACGAGGGTGATGACTCCATCGTTGCTGCCTTTGCCGCCGGGGCAGATGGCTTTTGCACAAAATCTACGGTGTTGGAGCAGTTGGAGCGGGCAATTCGGACAGTAGCTACCGGTCAGACGTGGCTGGACCCCGTTATCGGCGAGAAGATCCTTTCCGGGGAGGGCTCCACATCGGCCCTGAGAGCTACCGTGTTCACCAAACTGGGACTGACTGCCCTCGAGATAACCGTGTTGCGGCTTTTGATTAAACGGGTGGCTGAAGATCAGATTGCCGGCGACCTGGCGATGACGCTTGAAGAGGTGAAGGCGCACGTGCAGACGATCCGTGGCAAGCTAATGGCCAAGCAGAAGACCTGAGTGCAGAATTAATCTAGGTGGGTCCTGACGACGCGCAGTGAGTGCAAGGCGGATATTCTTTCGAATATGACGGCTGCTTGAGATATTCTTCCGGCGGATATTTCCAAAACTGCGAGACGTTGGGATACGTAAAAATTACCGTGTTCTGCAATTTGCCGTGTTGGCGCTCGGTTTTGCGAACGTAAATGTTAACGGTGGCTGAGCCGTAATCGTCAATTTTCAATGGCCCGCGGGGTGTCTGTTTGAGTTCGGTTGCTTTGAGTGCGGCGAGCAATTTTTCTTTGTCGTCCACTTGTCCTTTAAGCGAGTCGATTGCTTTGTGGATAAACATCATTGCCGTGTAGCCGTGCTCCGAATAATAGCTGGCATCGGAATTGTATTTGTCCTCGAATGCTTTGACGAAACGCTTGTTGGCCGGTGTGTTGAGCGCGGTGCTGTACAGGCTGGTGCTCACCCCTCCGACCAGCTCGTCGCCCATTCGCGGATAGAAAGACTCATCAAAATTCGCCAGTACGCCTACGAGGGGCAATCTGATTCCCAGCTGCTTGAATTGCTTGGGAATGATCTCACAGGACTGTCCGGCGTTGGCTAGATAGACGGCATCAGCATCCTTGCGTATTTGCTTCAACAGCGGCGTGAAATCAGTGAAGCCCAATGGTGCCCATAACTTTTGTACTACTTGCCCGCCCAGCTCTTCAAAGGTCTGTTGAAAGCCGCCTGCCGCTTCGTAACCGTAAGCATAATCAGAAGCGATAACGACAACTCGCTTGTAGCCCAATTTTTTGTAGGCGTATTCCGCCATCGGATGGGCGCAAATCGTCGACGTGTAACATGTACGAATTATCCAGCGATTGCGCTTTCGTTGAGTCACATCGTTGGCTCCGGCCGACACTACCACAAAAGGAATTTGGTACTGCTCGACAGAGGGTGCGATTGCATATAGACAGCTGGAAAGATACATGCCGCTCAGCAAGTTGACCTTGTCTTGTTCGACCAATTTTTTCACTTTGGCTTTGGCTGTCGGCGGGCTGCTCTCATCGCTTTCGACGATTAGTTGAACCGGTCGTCCGCCCATTTGATGGTGAATCTCGTCTAGATAAAGGTTCATACCGTCTACGATCCGGTGCCCTGCCTCGGCCGATTGGCCCGATAGGGGCACGATGTATCCGATCTTGATCGGTTGTTTGCCCTGATCCGATGTGGCGGCCTGAGCCGGAAGCGATGCCGGTTGCCAGCCGGTGACAGGCAGAACGGCTGCCACCAAGAGCAGTATCATCATCACAGTTGCCGAAGATGTGATGCCGGCTGTCGGGCCGCGAAGAACCGATTCAGTCATAACCAGTGATTCCTTTTGTCGACCTGGGCATTTTATCGGGAACCACGGCGCGTCGCAACGCCGCCCAAGAGTGATAGCGGCGCGGATTGCCGATTGTGCACGATTCCGGGCATATATCTTGATGACAAGAATAAAGCAGTCGCCTAGTTACGCCAATGGAATGAATCGTCTATTCGACCAACACCAGCCTCTCTTTCGGCACATCTTTCTTGCCGAGTGGTTTTTGTTGATTCTGGCGATGATCATGAACTCGCTGGCGCTGCCCTTTCGTCACGGGCTGGCTGTGCAAAGCATGATCGTCAGCTTAGTCATGCTCACTATGTTGGCGCTGCTTAGCCTGCAATTCCCTGACCGTCCGACCGACCGCTTGCTCAAGCGCGTCTGCTTCATTGCTGCCCATTTCATTTTAGTCACCGCCGTTCTTATCTCGGGCATCAGCACCGTCAGCATGCCCCTTTACCTGCTCACAATCGCCAAAATTTGCCTCTTGCTGGAAGGGCGGCCGCGTTCGGTAGTGCTGGGATTTTGTCTCTTCGCAGCACCGGTTGCCTATAGCGTCAAGGTCAATATCGCTTATATCCTGGGCAATCATGCCTTGCCTTCTTCGCTGATTACGGTAATTCTGTGCGGCATCTTGGTGAACATCGGCAACATTGGTTTGATGTGCGTGGTGGCAGTCTGGATGCTGTCGCTGGTCTCGGAGCAAAGGCTGCGTGACAAGGCGGAGCGCCTCTCGCGCGAGGTGGAAAGCCTGGCTAAGGAAGTGGAGAGAGCGCGCATAGCCAGAGAAGTGCACGATACTCTCGGACACACGCTGACCTCGCTCAAGCTGCAACTGGAAGTGGTGCGTCGCTTTGAAGGCGTCGACGCCTTCAAAGCCCGGGAGGCTCTGCAGACGGCGGAGCAATTGGCGGCGCGGTCGCTTTCCGATGTGCGTATTACCTTGGGTTCAATACGAAATGCTGACTCCAGCTTCAACTTCAACGAGGCAGTCGATGCGCTCGTCAAGGACGCCCAGTCGAGCGAAGTTTTGTCGGTGCAGACCGAGCTTGTGCAGGCGGACATACCGGGGACGGTCGGCTACCAACTGTTTCGCATCTTGCAGGAGTGCATGACCAATACGCTCAAGCATGCCGAGGCTAAGTCGGTAAAAATAACTGCCACCGCATGTGATGGCATAGTGAAGCTTGTGTTCAAAGATGACGGCAAAGGGTTGAACGGCAGCTCGGGCGCTGATCGCTACGGCATGAAGGGCATGCAGGAGCGGGTGGGGAATCTCAAAGGCAAGCTGTCCATTGAAAGTGCAAGCGACGGCGGCACTCAGGTAACCGTGGAAGTGCCAATCGAAGGGGCTGCGACATGATCAAGCTGTTAGTCGCGGACGATGAGCATCTGGTCAGACAAGCGCTGGTGTCGCTGCTTTCGCTGCAGGCGGATTTCCAGATCGTCGGGCAGGTCGCAAACGGCGAGCAGGCGGTGAAGACGGCTGTAGATTCGGCAGCCGACGTCGTACTCATGGACATTCAGATGCCTGTGATGGATGGCGTGGCTGCCACTGCTTTAATCAAGAAACAGCGACCCCACACTCAGGTCTTGGTTCTAACCACTTACGATGACAATCGTCTTATCGCCGATGCTATGAAAAGTGGCGCCGGTGGTTATTTGCTGAAAGACGCCGGCGCCGACGAAATTGCCGCCGCAGTGCGCGCCGTTCACCAAGGCTATACGGCGTTGGGAGCGTCGATCGCGCCGAAATTGGTATCGCAGCTTGCGGCCGTTGAAAGTGCGGCCGGTCGCCCCGAGAAGGACAAGCTCACACCACGAGAGCGCGAACTTCTGCGGCTTCTTAAGCAAGGTATGACCAACGCCCAAATGGCCGGGCAGTTAGGTATCACCGAAAAGACGATTCGCGATCACATGGTGAATATTCTCGCGCAGCTCAATCTGCGCGATCGCACGCAAGCCGCCCTCTGGGCCCAACGGAATCTGGATTAGGTTAGTCGCCTTCGCCGAAATCGAACGCGGCGATGAACTCAGCCTGTTCAGCGTCGTCTTCGATGTAGAGTGCGGTTATGTCGTCGCGCGTGCCGGAGCTGCACGACGGGCAACTGGTGTGACCGAAAGAGAACTCGAATTGAACATCGCAGGGCAGACACAAATAAGTGCCGCTTGCTCGCAACTGAGAATTGACGTCGGGGATTCCAGAAAAACTTTGAAAAGCAGGCATGCTCAGTCCCTCCATAACGTCTACGAAAGCGACCCTGACACGCTCGCCAGCGTGCCCACATGTTGTCCTCCCGCTAAGAGAATAAAGATTCTTGCCGGATATACAATGGACAATCTTTTTAATCTGCGAAATGGGTATCTATCTAGTACACACGGCGTCGTCGAAGTCACCGGTCCGCGTTGCGGACAAGGAGTGGTTTTAATTGGCCAGCAGAGCAAAAAAGACCAGCAGCAAGAAAGCTGGAAAAGTATCCGACCCGATCCAAAAGGACCAACCCTCACCTGTAATTAATCGGCGCGCGGTAAAAGCGAAAGCGGCGTCGCCCTCGCCAGCGTTGGTGATGATCGAAGAGCTAGAACGTCTCTTGCAACTCCAGCAATCAGGTGCAGCCGATGAGGCAAGCAGTGCAGACACCTTGAGCACGCTGGCAGAGTTGTGCAGGCTGAATGGCTATGGGGAGCGGGCGGAGATTTACTTTCGCCGGGCTCTGGCCGTGCGCTCACTATATCTCGGCAAGGACCACGCCTCGACGGCGCACTCCGCGTTTGCCGTCGCCGAGCTCAGTTGCAATTCCACCGACTTGAACGACGCAGAGCAGATTCTGCGCTTTTGCCTTGAATCCAACGTGCGCCGGGCCGGGCCCCAAGGTGGCGAGGTGCCCGCTCTTTTAGACAAACTGAAGCGCGTTCTCGAGCGGGAGAAGAAGGATTCGGCAGAAGCGGAGCGTTTCATGGCCGCCACCGTTTATAACGCCGTCAACGACGCTCTGGAAGTGTTTCCCGTCGATTTCTATAAAGAGTGGGGCAAAGAGCTGCTTGCACACAAACAATACAAGCAAGCCGAAGTTCTCTTCTGCTGCCTGCGCGATGTGGTTTTGGCTCTCAGCCCGGATTGCTTGCACCTGGCACAGATTTTGCAGTTGCTGGCACTGTCGTTGGCCGGACAAGGTAAAAAGCCCAATGCGGTGCGCGTGCAGAACAAGGCGCTTATTAAGTTCGAGCAGCTGTTAGGACCCAATCATCCGGAAGTCGGGCGTTGTTTAGGACGACTGGCAGATTTGCAATTCGCCAATGGTGAATACAAGCAGGCTTTGTTCAGCGCCGAGCGGGCTCGCAGTCTTTTGCAGCTTGCTCTGGGCAAAGATGATGCTGAAACGGTGACTGCTCGCAACCGGATCAAACGATATAAGTTCAAATTGCAAACTAAGCTGAACACACGGCGCATCTCTTCCGCGCGCGCTCAGGTAGAACTGTTAACCGAGAAAGTAGAAGCCGAGCGGCAAGCACAGAAGCGTAGAAATGCAGCGGCGCAGCCGGTGGAAAGCACCACCGCCATCGAAACCAGCACCGATCGCGCGCCGGCTGCGGCCAGTCGTGAATCGCTCGCCAATCTTGTGCAAAGCGAACTCGACCAGGCTGCCCTCGTTTTCCCTGAAATGACCGACAAACTATCGGTGTTTCTCTGGGAAAAAACGATGTCCGCGGGAAGGCAAGCCGCCCAGGTCGGCAATGAGAAAGAAGCAGAACGCATGTTCAGCCTGGCTATGGAAAAAGCACGTCACTTTGGCGAAAACAGCAGCCGCCTGTGGGATTCGATGTGCGAATTGTCCTCGCTTTACTCGAGCACCGGCAAGTTGTACAAAGCCGCACAACTCTACCAGCAGGTCATTGTCTCATGTGAGAAGACGTGCGGAACCAATTCGCTTCAACTGGTGCCTTATTTGTTCCAGCTGGCGCAGAATTACTCCGCTGAAGGAGAGCTTCTCAAAGAGAAGAAAATCATCCAACGGATTATTCAACTATACGTCGATGCCGGTGCCCCTGATTACCAACTGGCGCCATATAAGGAACGTTTGCTTGCCCTCAGCCGCGAATTGACCGAGGTTTAGCACTACATATGGTGCCTAATGAAGACGAGAGGCAGTAGCTTCGTCCTGTTTGGCCAGATCGTTTTGTCCAAGCGAGTATTCGACGATTGCTCGTTGCTTGTAGGGTTCGGCTAAATACGGTTTTAAGGCGATGGCGCTTGTGTAGTCGGCTAGCGCTTTGTCGGAATTGAACATGGTGTAATAGGCATAGCCGCGTTTCATGTACGCGTCATAGTTGTTCGGATTGGTTTCCAAAAATGCTGATTCCTGGCGAATGGTCGTTTTCGCGTCGCTGACTGTTCCTTTTATGGCGGCGTGCTCCCACGCTCCGAGCATGAACTTTGCCACCATGTAGAACAAGAAGAAACCGAGTCCGAGTCCCAACGGCCTGAAATACATAGTTTGCTTTCCTCGTTTAGTAACGGCACCTGGCCTGTTGCAACTACTCTATTTGGTTCTTGCCAAGAGGGCGCCTGGTTATAACCAATCCTTCAGTTTCAGCGATGGATGCACCCGAATGGGCGAGTAGGCATGATAAAACTGCCATCACTCCATTAGGTCCATTGATGCCTCCTGGGGGTTAGCTAAACACTCTAGCCCGGCAGCGGCACCAGATTCAGTACCACTCAACTAATCCTGACTGCCGATTTGAGTATTCTCGAGCGCCAGGTCTTCAAACGATTCGCCGGTGGGCGCCTGAGTGCTTTCAATTTGCTGAATTGCGGTTCTGATTCTAGTCAGCAGTGAGAACTTGATGGACTGGGCCGTTTCCGTATCTTGGGCCAGCAATTTATTGACCTGCTCGATGGTTGTGGACTTCACGAACGCGAGTATGGCGCGCAACTCAGCGCCGGAAAATTGCAGATTGGATAAACGGCCTGTATATTC
>Ga0134128_10000463_pt1 | contig 56665 bp, 55 predicted proteins | sample KB31754_FD_96462 | JGI IMG/M metagenome (GOLD analysis project Ga0134128, IMG submission 96462) | Terrestrial soil microbial communities with excess Nitrogen fertilizer from Kellogg Biological Station, Michigan, USA - KB3-175-4 | ecosystem: Environmental > Terrestrial > Soil > Unclassified ... | reverse complement strand
TGCGCGACCCGGATTTGCGGCCAAGCAGTGCTCAAAATCCTCATGTACTTAAGTACATTCCGGTTTTTCCGCGCTGGTTGGCCGCAACTGCGGGCCGCTCGCTACAGATCGTAAACAGGTTCTAAGGCGCGGACGGCACGAACAGCAAAAGGCAATGAAGCAATCCGCATTACTACCCCCGGCAATTTTTCCCAATCCGGGTACGCAGGCAGGCAAGGGCAAGTCCGATATCCAGTCCGTCTTCGACGAAGCGCTGGCTCATCATCAGCAAGGCCGCCTGCCTGAGGCCGAAGCCTGTTACCGCCAGGTACTTGCGCGTGAACCACGTCACGCCGATGCCTGGCATCTGCTTGGCCTCGTGGCACACCAGGCCGGCAGGAACGATCTGGCAATCGATCTGATCGGCGGGGCGATCAGGCTCCACAACACCAGCGTGACCTATTACACCAATCTGGCCGTAGTGGCGAAAGCGGCGGGCCAACATGAGGACGCCTTGGCGGCCTACGCACGGGCAGCGCTGCTTGACCCGGCTTCGGCCGATATTCCGTTTAACCGCGGCTTGCTATTGGCCGATCTGGGGCGTAGCACTGAAGCTGAAGCCAGTTTTCGCCGGGCCGTCTCATTGCGCAGCAACCATGCGCCGTCCCACGCCCGGCTTGGCATGGCCTTGAATGGAATGGGGTTGCCTGCACAATCGGTTGCGGCCTACGATTGCGCACTTGCCTTGCAGCCTCTCGACGCCATCACACATTTCAACCGCGCCCTGGCGCTTTGGCAACTGGGCGATCTTGACGAGGCATTGCTTGGCTACCGCGCGGCCTTGGCGATAAAGCCGGATTTTGCCGAAGCGCATTTGCGCATCGGTAACCTGTTCAAGCAACAAAGGAAATTCGACGAAGCAGGCGAAGCCTACAGGCTGGCACTGCTGGCCAGGCCGGCTTACGCAGAGGCACAATGTAACCTTGGCGCGGTGTACCATGCGGGCGACCGCCTTGACGAAGCCGGCGCTGCGTACCGTGCCGCACTGGCGGCCGATCCTCGTCTGAGCGAAGCCTGGATCAATCTCGGTAACGTGTTGCGTGAGCAAGCTTGCATGGATGACGCGCTTGCGGCATACCAGGAAGCGCAGCAGATTGAACCGGACAACGCGGACGCGCATTTTAATAGCGCGCTTCCTCTCTTGTTGAAGGGCGAGTTGGAAGATGGATTTCGCGCCTATGAATGGCGCCTGCGTGTTGACAGCGTTAAATTCGCCAGGCGCCATCCAGGCAAGGAATTGCTGGCAGACCTCAACGTCAAGGGGCGCACCATCCTGCTTCAGGCCGAGCAGGGCCTGGGCGATACGATACAACTTTGCCGCTACGCGCCCTTGCTGGCCGATGCCGGCGCCCGCGTGATCCTTGAAGTGCCGCGCAGCATGTTGCGCTTGTTCGGCACGCTGCCTGGCCGGGTTATCCTCCACGTCCAAGGGGCGCCTTTGCCCGATTTCGACGCCTATCTGCCGCTCATGAGCCTGCCGCATCTTTTCGGCACGACGCTGGCATCGATTCCGTCCCGTTTTCCTTACCTGTTCGCGGAACCCCAAGCTTGTGCGAGATGGCGTGAACGCATCGGCAGTCATGGGTTCAAAATCGGTATTACCTGGCAGGGCAATCCCGATGCGGCGGCCGAAAAGGGGCGCTCGGCGCCGTTGGTGGCATTTGCGCCGCTCGCCGCAATCACGGGAGTGCGCCTGATCAGCCTGCAAAAGACCCATGGCCTTGACCAATTGGACTCGTTGCCGGCAGGAATGCAGGTTGAAACTCTGGGCGATGATTTTGATACCGGCCCCGACGCCTTCACCGATACTACGGGTGTCATGATGAATCTCGATCTGATTGTGACCGTCGATACCTCCATTGGACACCTTGCCGGAGCCTTGGGCAGGCCAGTGTGGATCGCCTTGCAGAAAGTTCCGCATTGGGTATGGATGCTTGAGCGCTCAGATTCGCCGTGGTACCAATCGGTACGGCTATTCCGCCAGGCCGTGCGCAGCGAGTGGGACGTTCCGTTTGCTGCCATGGCAAAAGAAATCGAAAACATGAAAGGGCAAGGTCATGGAAGTTGAAATCGCTCCAGGTGAACTGGTTGACAAGATCACCATCCTCGCCATCAAGCGCGAACGCATCGGCGATGAAGCCAAACTGCGCAACGTTGAACACGAATACCGCATCCTCACAGCCATCCTGCCGCCGGAATTCAAGACCGATGCCGCGCTGGGGCAGTTGCAGGCCGACTTGAAAGCCGTCAATGAAATCATCTGGCAAGTCGAAGACGAGATTCGCGACCACGAACGGCGCAAGGATTTCGGTTCGAGCTTCGTCGAACTGGCGCGTGCGGTTTATATCAATAACGACCGGCGGGCGGCGTTGAAGCGCGAGATCAACGATGCCTTGCAGAGTGCCATTGTGGAAGAAAAGTCTTATTCGCCGTATTGAACATCGTATCGAGGAAAAGGGAGAAGAGATGCGCCTGCATTACTACCAGTGCACGGGGTGTGGTGAAAAATTCGATTTTCCTTTCGCTCATGGGAGCTACTACCTTGGTAGCGAGCTTGTGCCATCCAGGATTCATGCCGACGATTTGTTACCGGTTCTTACCCGGCCAGTGTGGTGCAAGGACTGCGATATCCTGAGCTTTGTGGAAGATATTGCATCGCTCCAGATATTCGAGGGTGCGTACGCTGCTTGTAAGGTCGGCAAGAAAATCGACTACCCTATGGAAACGGAAGGCTGGGATCGTGAGGATGCGATTGCCCGTGTACGAGCGTATCTCAGTTGGAGAATGGGGCGGGTCCGCGGACCCAGAGCGCTGTGTTGCGGTGGCTCAAACTATCAGCCAATGGACGTTCCTGAACCATTGTTCAAGCATCATGGTTGCGACTTTGGCGTGGTCGAAGCGCAGCGCAGTTTTTATATCGGCTCATACTGTGGACCGGGGCCGGGTGTCCGCTCGCCGGCAAACATTCCCTGCTGGAATTCAGAGGGCGAGTTGCTGGGTATTTTGACCTGGCGGGATGTCGCCAGCGATGTTTGGCAAGTCGAAGCGGCAAGTTATCCATTGTCGATTGCACAGAACGATAGCTAGCCGGGAAGTTCGCCAAACACCTCTTTTTCAATTCCGGATGGGGCAAGAACCCTTTTGTGTTCGATGCGGGTTCTTGTAATGATATAAACTTGTCATTCCTATCACCGATGTTCGGTAGCAAAAGCACGGACCGTCGCCTGCGAGCCAGGCGGGCGGTTCCGATCCAAAGGATTGACGCATGGTCGATGATTCATTGAAGGTCGCTGCTGGCCGTATGCATGATGAAGGAAGCAGTGCGCGACCCCGTGGCATTTCAGCAGAATGCCAAATTGCGCGATGACGTCGAGATCGCTGAAATGGAGCAAAAGCTTTACCACGCCCAGTGGCAAGTCAGGGACGCGCAATTGTTCAAGAAGCCGATGCCGGCCGGGCTCCACGGCAGCATCGTCCATGAACGGCGGTATGCGTTGAGCTGGCTGGTCGGCGATGGGGATGACTGGGACGAAGTCCCGACCGATACGTAAGACAGGTAACTACACAAGGCAAACCATGAAAACCAAAGCAGCCGTAGCATGGAAAGCGGGCGCACCGCTGACGATTGAAGAAGTCGATCTCGAAGGACCGAAAGCCGGCGAGGTGCTGGTGGAGATCAAGGCCACGGGCATTTGCCATACCGACCAATACACGCTGTCGGGCGCCGACCCGGAAGGCCTGTTCCCGGCCATCCTCGGGCATGAAGGTGCCGGGATCGTGGTCGATGTCGGGCCCGGCGTGAAGAGCTTGAATAAGGATGACCACGTCATTCCGCTGTACACGCCCGAATGCCGCCAGTGCAAATTCTGCCTCTCGCGCAAGACCAACCTGTGCCAGGCCATCCGTGCCACGCAGGGCAAGGGCTTGATGCCCGACGCCACCTCGCGTTTTTCGCTGAACGGCAAGCCCTTGTTCCACTACATGGGCACGTCGACCTTTTCCAACTACGTGGTGGTGCCGGAAATCGCCCTGGCCAAAATCCGCGAAGACGCGCCGTTCGACAAGGTGTGCTACATCGGCTGCGGCGTGACCACGGGCGTGGGAGCGGTGCTGTTCTCGGCCAAGGTGGAAGCCGGGGCCACGGTGGCGGTGTTCGGGCTGGGCGGCATCGGCTTGAATGTGGTGCAGGCGGCGCGCATTGCCGGCGCCGACAAGATCATCGGCATCGACATCAATCCCAAGCGCGAGGAATTGGCGCGCAAGTTCGGCATGACGCACTTCTTAAATCCCAAACAATCGGAAAACGTGGTCGATGCCATCATCCAGTTGAACGATGGCGGCGCCGATTATTCGTTCGAATGCATCGGCAACGTGCAAGTGATGCGCCAGGCGCTCGAATGCACGCACAAGGGCTGGGGCAAGTCCTTCATCATCGGCGTGGCCGGGGCAGGGCAGGAAATTTCCACGCGGCCGTTCCAGCTCGTGACCGGGCGCGAATGGCGCGGCTCTGCTTTTGGCGGCGCACGTGGCCGCACCGACGTGCCGAAGATCGTCGATTGGTACATGGAAGGCAAGATCAATATCGACGACTTGATCACGCACCGTTTGCCGCTGGAGCGCATCAACGAAGGATTTGAGTTGATGGAGCGTGGCGAATCGATCCGCTCGGTGGTGATCTACTGATGGCGGGTTCGCTGAAACAACTGAGCGAGCAAGCCTGCTTTGGCGGTGCGCTGCGCTTCTACGAGCACGACTCGGAAGAGACCGGCTTGCCGATGCGCTTTGCCGCCTACCTGCCGCCGCAGGCATTGGCGGGTACAGCCTGCCCGGCCGTCGTCTATCTGGCCGGGCTGACCTGCACCGAAGAAACCTTCATGATCAAGGCCGGTGCGCAGCGTGTGGCGGCGCGTGAAGGCATGATCCTGATTGCGCCCGATACCAGTCCGCGCGGCGCGAACCTGCCGGGCGACAGCGAAAGCTGGGACTTTGGTGTGGGCGCAGGGTTTTATCTCGACGCGACCGAACAGCCTTGGGCCAGGCACTACCGCATGTACAGCTATGTGGCGCGCGAACTGCATGCGGCCGTGCTGGCCAAGCTGCCGATCGATCCTGCACGCGTCGGCATCATGGGGCACTCCATGGGCGGGCATGGTGCCTTGACGCTGGCGCTGCGCAATCCGCAGCAATACCGTTCGGTGTCGGCGTTTGCGCCGATTGCCGCGCCGATGCGCTGCCCCTGGGGGCAGAAGGCATTTGCGGGCTACCTCGGCCAGGATAGGGAACGCTGGAAGCAATATGACGCCAGTGCCTTGATCGCCGCAGCGGGCAGGGCGGTCTTTGCCGGCGGCATTCTGGTCGATCAGGGTTTGGGCGACAAGTTTCTTGCCGAACAGCTTTATCCTGAAGTGTTCGAAGAGGCTTGCAGCGCGGCTGGACAGCCCCTGACCCTGCGCCGTCATGCCGGCTATGACCATGGCTATTACTTCATTGCCAGCTTCATCGAAGACCATTTGATGCACCATAAGGTTTGCCTTTCCGGCATCAATGAGGCCGTATAATACGGTTGCGATAAAATTGCAATAAAGGCAAAATTTGTCCCATTTCCCGTCAAGCGGTACAATGCGCCCATGAAAAGTACAAACGAGGTGTCCATGAGTTGGCTGGAAAAGCTGTTGCCCCCGCGAATTCAACGTTCTGAGACGGCAGTCCGCAAGTCCGTTCCGGAAGGCCTGTGGGTCAAGTGCCCGTCGTGTGAAGCGGTGTTGTACCGTACCGACCTGGAATCAAACCTGCACGTTTGCCCCAAGTGCGACCACCATATGCGCATCCGCGCGCGCGACCGCCTCAATGCCTTGCTTGATGCCGGCGGCCGCTATGAGATCGGCCAGGAAGTCCTCCCGGTCGACACCCTGAAGTTCAAAGACACCAAGAAATACCCTGACCGCCTGAAGTCGGCCATGGAAGGCACGGGCGAGACCGATGCGCTGATCGCCATGGGCGGCGCCATCATGAGCCTGCCGGTTGTAGTGGCCTGCTTCGAGTTCGAATTCATGGGCGGTTCCATGGGTTCCGTGGTGGGCGAGCGTTTTGCCCGCGCTGCCCGCGCTGCACTGGAACAAAAAGTGCCGTTCGTCTGCATTACCGCCACCGGCGGTGCGCGTATGCAGGAAAGCCTGCTGTCGCTGATGCAGATGGCCAAGACCACGGCCATCCTGACCCAGTTGTCGGAAAAGAAGCTGCCGTTCATCTCGGTGCTGACCGACCCGACCATGGGTGGCGTTTCCGCGTCGTTTGCCTTCATGGGCGACGTGGTGATGGCCGAACCCAAGGCCTTGATCGGTTTTGCCGGCCCGCGCGTGATCGAAAGCACTGTGCGTGAAAAGCTGCCGGAAGGCTTCCAGCGCGCCGAGTTCCTGATCCAGAAGGGCGCGATCGACATGGTGGTCGACCGACGCAAGATGCGCGAAGAGATCGCGCAATTGCTGGCCTTGCTGCAGAACCAGCCGGTCGACGTTCTGGCGTAAGCGCCAATGACGACAAACAAAAAGCCCGGTCCATCCCGGGCTTTTTAATTTTCCTTTTGCCACAACATAGCATTGCATGGAACAGTCCCCCAAAAACCTTGATGAATGGTTAAGCCTGCTTGAGTCGCGCCATTTCAAGGCCATCGACATGGGTTTGGAGCGCGTGGCGGAAGTCAAACGCCGCATGGATTTGAAGTTTTCCTGCCCGGTGATCATCGTGGCCGGTACCAATGGCAAGGGCTCGACCTGTTCCATGCTGGAATCGATCCTGCTGCGTGCCAATTACCGCGTCGGCCTCTACATCAAGCCGCACTTCCTGAAATTCAATGAGCGTGCACGCATCCGCGGCGAGATGGCCTCGGATGAGGAATTGATCGCCAGCTTTGAAGCGGTGGAAGCTGCGCGCGCCGAGATTTCGCTGACCTATTTCGAATTCACTACTCTGGCAATTTGCCACCTGCTTGCGCAGGCCAAACTTGACGTAGCCATCCTCGAGGTGGGCTTGGGCGGGCGGCTCGATGCGGTCAATGTGATCGATGGCGACGTTTCCATTGTCACCAGCATCGATATCGACCATGCCGATTACCTGGGCGACACGCGTGAAGCCATCGGGTTCGAGAAGGCCGGCATTTTCCGTGCCGGCAAACCGGCCGTGTGCGGCGACCCGATGCCGCCGCAGTCGCTGATCGACCATGCCGAGGCCATCGGCACCGATCTCTGGCTGTTCGGGCGCGATTTCAATTATTCCGGCGACAAGCAGCAATGGAACTATGGCGGGCGTGAAATGCGCCGCAATTCGCTTGGATACCCGAGCTTGCGCGGCGCCAATCAATTGCTCAATGCCTCGGCTGTGCTGGCTGCGCTGGAGATCTTGCGTTTGCGCCTGCCCGTTGGGGCGCAGGAAGTGCGCAGCGGCCTGGTGCTGGTCGACCTGCCGGGCCGTTTCCAGGTGATGCCGGGCCGGCCGACGGTGATCCTGGATGTGGCTCACAACCCGCATGCGGCTTCGGCCTTGAACCAGAATCTTGGCAACATGGGCTTTGCGCCCAATACTTTCGCCGTCTTCGGCGCCATGGCCGACAAGGATATTGCCGGTATCGTGGCGCGCTTGAAGGGCAGTGTGGAACACTGGTGCCTGACCGGCCTGCCGCTGCCGCGTGCTGCCTCGGCTGAAGACTTGAAGCAGAAATTGCTCGATGCAGGTGTGGTGCCGGGACCGGACTGCAGCATTGAAACCTTTGCCACACCGGCCCAAGCCTATGAGAATGCACTGAGTAGGGCCGTGGAGAATGATAGAATTGTGGTTTTCGGATCCTTCCTCACTGTTGCAGGCGTGATGGAGGCCAGGAACACTCAGGAATCTGGCAAAAAGGCGAGCGTGTAGAGCATGGGCTTGTTCTCTTTCCTCAGCAAAAACAAGCAGGGCGGTGCGAGCGGCGAAGCAGAGTTTTATTCGCGCGCCGACAGCGATGCCAAGCCGCGCAAGCGCAAGTCTGCCAAGGCTGCGGCCAGGCAGTTGGACGACGAAGAACCGCTCGACCCCATCTTGCCGGAAAAAAAGCGCGCCCGCCGCCGTCTGGTTGGCGCGGTCGCTCTGGTGCTGGCCATGATCATCGGCCTGCCGATGTTGCTCGATTCGGAACCCAAGCCGGTAGCCGACGATATTGCAATCCAGATTCCGTCGCGCGACAAGCCGCCCGCACCAGACACATCGATCCCGGCGCAAAGCACGCCGAATGCTGCCCCGGCCACGTCTGCACCGGTGCCGGCAACGGCATCGTCGAGCAGTGTCGCTGCCTCTGCTTCGCTGGGCCCGCGTGAACAGATCGTCAACTTGCCACCGCCGCCAGAAGTCAAGCCCAAGCCGGCCGATACCGCCGCAGCTGACAAGCCTGTGGTCAAGCCTGAAAAGCCGGTGGACAAACCGGCGGACAAGCCTGCCGACAAGGACAAGCAAACCGCCAAGGCCGAGACCAAGCATGAAGACAAGGATGACGCGCGCGCGCAAGCCATCCTGAACGGCAGGGACACGGATGCGAAACCTGCCGACAAGAAGGGCGGCAAGTTCGTGGTGCAGGTCGCCGCGCTGACTTCGAAAGAAAAGATCAATGAATTGCAGGGCAAATTGAACGAGGCGGGTTTCAAGCCGATGCTGCAAACCGTGCCAACCGATGCCGGCCCGACCACGCGCGTGCGCGTCGGCCCGTTTGCCAGCAAGGAAGAAGCGGAAAGCGCACAGGCCAGGCTGACGAAGCTTGGTTTGAGCGGCAAGCTGTTGCCGCTGTGAAGATCGGCACGGTATGACGCCGTTTGATTATGTAGTTATTTTTGTTCTGGCCTGTTCGGCACTGATCGGCCTGTTTCGCGGCTTGATCAGGGAATTGATTTCGCTGGTGGGCTGGGTTGTGGCGCTGGTGGTGGCCAATATGTATGCCGGTGTGCTGGCCGAGTGGTTACCGGCAGCGGTGCCGGGGCAGGCCTTGCGCTTGATTGTGGCTTACATCGTCCTGTTTTTCGGCGTGCGCTTGTTGCTTAAGCTGCTGACGATGCTGCTCGACGCGATGATTGCGGCGGTGGGCTTGAGTTTCGTCGATCGCATACTGGGCGCCGTGTTTGGCCTGGCGCGCGGTGTGGTGCTGGTATTGGCTGGCGTGCTGCTATGTGGGATGACGGAAATCCCGCGCCAGGCGTTCTGGAGGAATGCGAGGTTGAGCCCCATGGCCGTCAACGCCGCCTACCAGGTCCTGCCCTATTTGCCGAGCAAGGTAGCGCAGCAAGTAAAGTTTTAGTTATTAGTTTTAAGGAGTCCACCATGTGTGGCATAGCCGGTATCGTTTCCCATAGCCCCGTCAACCAGATGCTCTATGACGCGCTGTTGCTCTTGCAACACCGCGGCCAGGATGCTGCCGGGATCGCCGTCAATTCAGGCAGCAAGTTCAGCATGCACAAGGCCAACGGCCTGGTGCGCGACGTGTTCCGTACGCGCAACATGCGTTCCCTGATCGGTAACTCCGGTCTGGGCCAGGTGCGTTATCCCACGGCAGGCTCGGCCAGTTCCGAGGAAGAGGCACAACCTTTCTACGTCAATGCGCCGTTCGGCATCATCATGGCGCACAACGGCAACCTGACCAATGTCGAACAGCTCAAGATCGAGATGTTCAAGAATGACCGCCGCCACCTGAACACCGACTCCGATTCGGAAGTGCTGTTGAACGTGCTGGCGCATGAGATCCAGGAATCGACTTCCGGCCTCTCGCTCGATGCCGACGCCATATTCAAGGCTGTTTCCATGCTGCACAAGCGTGTGCGCGGTTCCTACGCCGTGGTGGCGCAGATCGCCGGCCACGGCCTGCTGGCCTTCCGCGACCCCTATGGCATCCGCCCGCTGTGCATCGGCTTCAACGACACCGACAAGGGCCCGGAATACCTGATCGCCAGCGAATCGGTTGCGCTCGAAGGCATGGGCTTCCGTTTCCTGCGCGACGTGCACCCTGGTGAAGCGATCTTCATCGATCTCGACGGCAAGCTGTACAACCAGCAATGCGCTGAAAACCCGACGATGAATCCGTGCGCCTTCGAATTCGTCTACCTGGCCCGCCCCGACTCCATCATCGACGGTGCCTCGGTCTATGCCACGCGCTTGAAGATGGGCGAATACCTGGCCGAGAAGGTGCGCCGCGAATTCACTTCCGGCGACATCGACGTGGTGATGCCGATCCCCGACTCGTCGCGCCCGGCTGCCATGGAACTGGCCTTGAAGCTGAACCTGGACTACCGCGAAGGCTTCATCAAGAACCGCTACATCGGACGCACCTTCATCATGCCGGGCCAGGCTGCGCGCCGCAAGTCGGTGCGCCAGAAGCTCAACGCCATCGGGTCCGAATTCAAGGGCAAGACCGTGCTGCTGGTGGATGACTCCATCGTGCGCGGTACGACCAGCCGCGAAATCGTGCAAATGGCACGCGACTCCGGCGCCAAGCGTGTGATCTTCGCCTCGGCTGCGCCGCCGGTGAAGTTCCCCAACGTCTATGGCATCGACATGCCGACGCGTAACGAGCTGATTGCCTACGGCCGTTCGGAAGACGAAGTGTGCCGCGAAATCACCGCTGACGCGCTGGTGTACCAGGACGTGGAAGACTTGAAGCGTTCGATCTCGGCCGCCAACCCGATCCTGAAGAGCTTCGAAGCTTCCTGCTTCGACGGCCACTACATCACGGGCGACATCTCCAACGAGTACCTCGACCGCCTGGAAAATGCGCGCAATTCGCCCAAGCCGGCGCTGGAGGACATGGTGCGCTCGCAGTTGAACTTGAACCTCGCTCAAGTCGATTGACGTTCCTGATAGACGGCCGCGCCTGCTGCAAAAAGCGGCAGGCGCGGCCGTTTTGCGTTATGATTGCCGGAATGCGCCGATTTGATTCTGCTTGCGGGCGCGGGGCGGCAGGTGCCGTGTCCCAATAAATACCGCTAAATGGGACGCGACATGCAATCGAGCCCGTTGGTGTGCAGGCACATTCAAGGTTCCGATCATGAGCGACAAAAAACAATACGGCTTCACCACCTCCATTCTCCACAGCGACCGGCAAAAGCCCATCGAGCACGGCTCGCTGCACAAACCCATCCATAACAGCGTGGCCTTCGGTTACCGCGACGCGCGCCAGCTTGCCGAAGTGTTCCAGGGCAAGCAGGGCGGCTACCGTTATGGCCGCCAGGGCAATCCCACGGTCTCGGCGCTGGAAGAGAAAGTCACCGCGATGGAAGGCGGCGCATCCACCATCTGCTTTGCCACAGGTATGGCTGCCATCGGCGCCATCTTCCAGGGCTTGCTGCGCGTGGGCGACCATATCGTGTCGTCGTCTTTCCTGTTCGGGAACACCAACAGCCTGTGGCAGACCGTGACGGGGCAGGGATGCAACGTGTCCTTTGTCGACGCCACTGACGTGGCCAACGTGGAAGCGGCGCTGACGCCGGCCACGCGCGTGGTGTTCGTTGAAACCATTGCCAACCCGCGTACCCAGGTGGCGGACTTGAAACGCATCGGCGCGTTGTGCCAGGCACGCGGCATTCTCTATGTGGTGGACAACACCATGACCTCGCCCTGGCTGTTCCAGCCCAAGGTGGTCGGCGCCTCGCTCGTGGTAAATGCCCTGACCAAGTCGATAGCCGGCCATGGCAATGCCCTGGGTGGTGCATTGACCGATACCGGTTTGTTCGACTGGGGCAGCTTTCCTAACATCTACGACAATTACAAGCGCAACCCGGTCAGGCAATGGGGCATGGCCCAGGTTCGCGCCAAGTCCCTGCGCGACTTCGGCGCTGCGCTGGCACCGGAGGCGGCGCACGCGATTGCTGTTGGCGCCGAAACCCTGGCACTGCGCATGGAGCGCGAGTGCGCCAATGCCCATGCCTTGGCCGGGATGCTGCAAGCCGATGAACGCGTGGCTGCGGTGTATTACCCGGGCCTGGAGTCGCACCCCCAGCATGCGATTTCCAGGGAGTTGTTCAAGGCCTATGGCAGCCTGTTCAGTTTCGAGTTGAAGGAAGGCATCGACTGCTTCGACTACCTGAACCGCTTGCAACTGGCGATTGCCTCAAGCAACCTGGGCGACACGCGGACCCTGGTGATTCCGGTGGCGCATACCATCTTCTTCGAGATGGGGGCGGAACGCCGTGCGGCCATGGGGATTGCCGAATCCCTGATCCGCGTATCGGTGGGGATCGAAGACACCGCCGATTTGCTGGAAGATTTCAAACACGCGCTGGGATAAGCCAGCTGCAAGGGAAGATATCAGATGTTCAAGGGATTGACGACATTCGAGATGGCGCGCTCGCCATTGCAGGCGTTCGGCTTTTATCTTTTCTATTTCCTGATCGGCATATTGATTGGCGGCCTGGTCGGTGCGATGGCAACCATGGCCATGCATGCCGACACTCAGCAGGATGCATTTGCCGAAGGCCTCAGGTGGGGGACAATCTTTGCCGTTCCCTATACGCTTGCAATCAGTTTGACGATTGTCGTCAAGAAGAAGCTGGGCCCAGGGTATTACGTCCTGGCCCTGGTCTGCGGCGTGCTTGGTCTGGCTGGCGGTGCCTTGCTGGGACTGATTCCTGCGGCTTTCATGACGACCAGGCAGGTGCGGTTACCGGAATAAGGTTTCCTTCGTGGTGCGCAGCGCAGGTTCCTCCTCAGCCTCAGCCTTCGGAGCGCACCAGGTTGAGGAATTTGTCACGCAGCACGACTTCGAGCGCATCGAAGCGTGCCTGCACGCGGGCAGCAGTGGACGCAAATCGATCTCATCACGCTTTCCAGGAAGTTGTTCAAGTCCTATGACAATCCCTTCAGTTTCGAGCTGAAAGCAGGAATGGATTGTTTCGACTATCTTAATCGCTTGCAACTTTCGATCGCATCCAGTAACCTCGCCGACACGCGATCATTAGTAATTCCGGTGGCGCATACCATTTTCTATGGAATGGGTGCCGTGCGCCGTGCAGCTATGGGGATAGCAGAACCGCTGATTCGCGTATCGGTCGGCATCGAGGATACAGAAGACCTGCTGGAAAACTTCAGACAGGCGCTCAATGCTTGACCATCTACCGTCAATGCCAACCTGGCCTTCCGGGCCGACACAGCATTCCGCTGCCGTATAACGATCGACGCCATGCCTGGTGGCGCAAGCGTTACGCGGGTTGGCATTGGTTTCTGCAACAGGCCAATTTGGCCAGAGGGAGTGAAATGAAAAATATGAGAAATATCGTGCGCATGTGTGTCGCGCTTTTGTGTGCTGTCGTCTTGCAAGGTTGTTCCTCGGTCAATATGCAGCCGACGCATCTGGTGGACGCGGTTCCAGCAGACAAGGCGCTGGTGACCTTCGTTCGTCCATCCATACTCGGTGCCGCTATTGGCGTCGATATCTGGGACGGCGACCATTTCCTGGGTGCACTCGGTTCCGGTACATTGGTCCAGGTCCTGGCAACACCCGGAGAGCATTTGTTCCTGGCCAATGCAGAAAACTGGTCTTATACCAGTGCCAATCTTCAAGGTGGGAAGAAGTATTACATCAAAGCCAACATGTTCCCGGGCGTGTTGTACGGACGAGTGGCCCTTGGTGTGCCGAACAAGGACGACAAGCGGATTCCCGATTGGCTGACGCTCGACCCCAAGGTCGTTGTGCCGGCCGACGTAGCAGCCGTGGAAGAGCGCAAGCGGGCGGAAGTCACTGCCACTCTGCAGAATTTCAAGGATGGAAAAGTGACGGTGTACAGCAAGATCGGCCCGGACGACGGCTGGAATTGAACCAGGTCCCAATTCGATTGCCGCAGTAAACAGGAATGGCCCTAAACAACCTGGCCATGTTTTAAGCTTGCGAGTGCACCAGATTGAGGAATTTGTCGTGTGGCACGACTTCGAACGCATCGAAGCGTGCCAGCAAGGCTTGCGGATCGGGCGCCGACATCAACAGCTTCGCCTGTTCCGCGCGCACGAAGCCTTGTTCCACCATGTGTGAAACAAAGCCCAGCAAGGCATCGTAGTAGCCGTCGGTGTTGAGTATGCCGATGGGCTTGTCGTGGAAGCGCAATTGCGCCCAGGTGAACACCTCGAATAATTCTTCCAGCGTGCCCACGCCGCCTGGCATGGCAATGAATCCGTCGGACAGGTCTGCCATCATGGCTTTGCGTTCATGCATATTTTTGACAACATGCAGCTGCGTCAAGCCCTGGTGGCCGACTTCCTTGTCCATCAGTGCCTGCGGAATCACGCCGGTGACCTGGCCGCCACAGCGCAAGACTTCATCGGCAATCGCGCCCATCAAGCCAACCTTGCCGCCGCCATAGACCAGGGCGATACCGCGTCCGGCCAGCGCGGCACCCATGGCGCGCGCCTGTTCTGCATAACGCGGCGAGACGCCGGAAGACGAGCCGCAATAGACGCAAATCGATTTCATCATTCTTCCAGTTCGTCTGCAGCCTGTTGCACGTCCAGCCGCTCCATGGCGTCGGCAGCTTCATGCGCGGCGGCTTCCTCGTACAGCTTGACCGCCTCATCCATCTTCTTTTTGCCTTCCAGCATGACCAGGCCGTTGGCGTATTCGATGCGTGCAATCGCCGAATCGGGGTTCAGCGTCAGCGCCTTCTTGAACAGCTTCAAGCCCTCGTCTTTCTTGGCGCCATAGGTCAGGCCGCCTATCATGGCGCCCACCTTGTCGATGATTTCAGCATGGTAGGTGCCCAGGCCGATATGGGCGTCGGCATGTTTGGGCGCGAGCTTGATGGTCGCCTCCAGGCTGGCCTTGACCTTGCCGCCTATGCCTTGCGAGAGGGCCTTGACGATGGAAATTCCCTGGGCATAGCGGCCCAGCGCGTAGGCGTGCCAATAAAAACCGGCGGCGTTTTTCGGTTCTTCGCCTTGCTGTTCTTCGGCGCGGTCGGCCACCTCCTGGAACATCTTGAGCTTCTTCGCTTCCGACTTTTCCAGATAGTTGGCGTAGATGGCTGTGGCCTTGTTGGCGACCGAGTAGCCGGCCATGCCTTGTTCCAGGCCGAGCTTGGCGGCTTTCTCGAAGTCGCCGGCGTGGAAGGCGATCCAGGCGTCGACCAGGGCCGCGTCCTTGGGGAAAGGCTCGCAGTCGCCGGCGTGCAGCCGTGCCCAGGCTTTCTTCAGGCTTGCTGCGGTATAGGTGTAAGCGGGATCTGCATGGGGGAATTTGGTCCAGGCCATATGAAAGTCTCCAGTCGATTTTTTCTAAATGGCAGAAAGCCATTTAGGACACGAAGCTCCCCTCGCCCGCAGGCGGGAGAGGGGTTGGGGGTGAGGGCGGGCGCAATTGCGAATATCGCCAAGCTTATACGTCCTGTCCACTAGTTGATCTTCTTTAAGTATTCTTGAGCCAGCTTCTGAAATAGCAGTTGCGTCGGGCCGCGCAGATAAGGGCCGATCTGCGACAGCACCTGGTAGCAGCCGCGCGCTAAGGCATCGGCAATCGCTTGCTGTTCGGTGTACTTGCGCGGATTGCGCACATATTCGTAGGATAGCCAATAGGTTGCCACCACCACCATGTTGGTGGCCAGCGCGTCGATTTCGACTTCGCTGGCTTCGAGCGCGCCGCCATTCTTCAAGCCTTCGCAGAGTGCCTTGGCCACCTTGATCTTGTGTGCCAGGATTTGCTTGAAATGCAGTTCCAGCTTGCGGTTGCGTGAAAGCAGGTCGTTCAGGTCGCGGTAAAAGAAGCGGTAACGCCACACCAGCTCAAACATCAGGTGCAGGTAGAGCCAGACGTCTTCGATATTGGGATTGCGGTCGGCCGGCACGGCCAGCATGCGTTCGATCTCGCTTTCGAATTGCGAGAAGATCGAATTGACGATGTCGTCCTTGTTGCGGAAGTGGTAGTACAGGTTGCCCGGCGAGATATTCATCTCTTCCGAAATCACCGTGGTTGTGATGTTCGGTTCGCCGAACTCGTTGAACAATCGCAGTGACAGTTCAAGGATGCGTTCACGGGTGCGGCGGGGGGCTTTTTGTTGCATCTTGTCTCTCTGTGATAGCGTGCTTTTCGCCAGCATATCATCGAACGTGGGCCACCTTCAATTTGTGTTCCAGATCGGATAGCGTCCGGCGCAACTGGTTGACATGGAAGCGGTCCCTGGCCATCGCGGGTGGCTCGGCAACCAGTGTCAGGCTCTTGTCGCGCAGTACCGAGGTTTTCAGACGCATGCCGTGGCGCGCCAGTTTTTTTCCGATTGCGTCCCGGTTGGCCCACAAGTATTTGCGCGTACGCTGGTAGGCGTTTTCACACAGCCTGCGCCGGTCACCGGTCGAAAACAGGTTGGTGAAAAACATGTCGGCATCTTGCTGGTCCGGCTCGAACAGCAGGATGTCGGCGTCGGGGTGGCTCAGGGCATAGCTGTCGATGCCGCGCGCCACGCGCGAGTGGATGATGGCGCGCAGGGTTTGCGACAGCACGGGCAGGAGTCCGCCGCGCGAGAGTTTGCCCGGCCCCATGGCAGCGCGCGAGTTGTAGGGCACGATGGGGTTGAGGCAGAATACCAGTTTGGCGCCATGTTCCAGCGCGATCGAGGCATGCAGGGTCTTTTTTAGCACGCCGTCAATCATGTGCCGGCCCTTGATGCGTACCGGTGGGAACAGGCCGGGCACGGCGGCGCTGGCCTGGGCCGCGCGCGAGATTGGAATGTCGTCGTAACCGGGCTGGCCATAACAGATGGCTTCACCGGAATCGAGGTCGGTGGCGACCAGCACGAGGCGCTGGCGCAAGTCACGGAAGTCGTTGCTGCGTCCGGCGAGGCTGAAGGTGCCGGCCAGGAATTCCTGCAGGCCGTCACCCGAAAGAATGCCCGTGGGCAGCGCTTCTTTCAGGCGTTCGAACGAGCCGGCCAGGTTGCGGCCACCCTTGCCGCGTGCATAGTGGAGCAGGGAACCGGCAACCAGGCGGGGCAGGGCAGAAGCACGCTTGCGCAGCTCGCGCCATGCCGGGCGCAATAACAGTTCGGGATTGAATTGTTCCGACTGGCCTGCGCCGGTTCCGCTTTCGATGAACATGCGGCACATTTCGTGCGGCGTGATGCCATTGGCCAGTCCGGCGGCGATGATGCCCCCTGCGCTGATGCCGACGTAGACATCGACGGCGTTCCAGTCCAGGCCGGTGATGGCTTCCTCGATGGCAGCGAGCGCACCGATTTCATAGACGGCGCCCAGCGGCCCGCCACCGGCCAGAACCAGGCCAAGCTGGGGCTTGCGCGTTGGGGAAGAAGCGGTGCGGGTAGACATGAGGCGGGTCGATCACGCCTTGTGCGTTGCACAAGGCGTCAAAGCCGATGGCTTATTCGGCCGGCGTGGCCACGGTTGCGGGCGTGGCGGCTGCCGGTTTCTTGGCTGCCGGCTTTTTTGCAGCCGGTTTTGCTGCTGGTTTTGCGACTGCCTTGGTTGCCGCTTTAGCAGCTGGCTTTGCAGCTGGTTTGGCCGCAGCCTTCTTGGCCGGTGCCTTGGCCGCTGGTTTGGTGGCGGGCTTGGCCGCAGCCTTCACTACAGGTTTCACCGTGGCAGCCGGCTTTTTGGCCGCGGTCTTGACCACCGGCTTGGCGACGGTTTTGCCCGACAAGGCGGCAACGGTCTTGCTCAATTCCTCGATCTGCTTCGTCAGCGCCGCCACATCCTTGCGCGTCGGCACGCCGAGGCTGGCCAGGGCGCGTGAAACGCGTTCTTCGAAGACCTGTTCCAGCTTGTCCCAGGAGCCGGATGCCTGCTTGCTCACGTTGCCTGCCATTTTGCTCACCGTATCGGTTACGTCGGAAACCTTGCCTTCAGCCAGTTTTTGCGTGCGTTTTTGCAGGTCAGTGCCTTCCCTGACCAGCTTGGAAAACACTTTGCCGCCTTCTTCCTGGGCCTTGGCGAAAGCGCCGAGGCCGGCTTGCCAGATCTGCTGCGCCGAAGCACGCACGGCGTCAGCCATTTGCTTGTCGTCCGATTTTGCCAGGGTCTTCAGTTTCTTTACCATGCTGTTCTCCATGTTTTTAGTTCGCTCAACAGCGCTGTTGCCTGTGCAGCGCACCATGAGATGGTACGCGCAACGGCAAGGATACTACTTGCCACCGTTGCAGTGTAGACCGTAAAAGTAGAAGACGGTTTCTAATCAAGGTGGCGTGATGGACGCCGATTCCTGCAACAGCATCAAGCGTCATGCTTGCCAAGCTGCATCAGGCCTGCAATCATAGCCGTTCGAGAATAATCCGAACACGCAAAAAAAGGAGACTCCATGCAGTATTTCGTCACAGGCGCAACTGGCTTCATCGGCAAACGGCTGGTCAAGAAACTTTTGGCCCGCAAGGGTAGCGTCGTTTATTTCCTCATGCGTGAAGCCAGCCGGGACAAGGTCGCCGGGCTGCTCGAATTCTGGGGCGTGTCCAAGACGCGCGCCATTCCCGTCTTCGGCGACTTGCGCGAAGCCAAACTCGGTGTTTCGAAGGATGATCAGAAGGCGCTGCACAAGTGCATCGACCATTTCTTCCACCTGGCAGCCGTCTATGACCTCTCGGCCGACGCGGACGAGCAGATGGCCGTCAACGTCGAAGGCACGCGCAACACGGTGCAACTTGCCAACGCGATAGGAGCCAAATGCCTGCACCATGTGAGTTCGATTGCGGCAGCCGGCCTCTATGAAGGCGTGTTCCGCGAGGACATGTTCGAAGAAGCGGAAAACCTCGACCACCCGTATTTCGCGACCAAGCATGAGTCGGAAAAGATCGTGCGCAACGAGTCCAAGGTGCCGTTCCGCGTCTACCGCCCTGGCATGGTGGTGGGGGATTCCAAGACCGGCGAAATGGACAAGATCGACGGCCCGTATTATTTCTTCAAGCTGATCCAGCGCGTGCGCCAGGTCCTGCCGCCCTGGATGCCGATGATCGGCCTCGAAGGCGGGCGGATCAATATCGTGCCGGTCGACTACGTGGTCGACGCGATGGACCATATCGCACACAAGGAAGGCCTGGACGGCAAGTGTTTCCACCTGACCGACCCCGAACCCAAGCGCGTGGGCGACGTGCTCAACACCTTTGCCCGTTCGGCCCATGCACCCATCATGGGCTTGCGCATCAATGCCGCCTTGCTCGGCTTCATCCCCAAGTCGGTCAAGAAGGGCATGATGTCGCTGACGCCGGTGCGCCGCGTGAAGAATGCGATCATGAAAGACCTGGGCTTGCCGGAAGACTTGATGCAGTTCATCAATTACCCGACGCGCTTCGACAACCGCGATACGGCGCATGCCCTGAAGGGTTCCGGCATTGCCTGCCCGGCGCTGGAAGATTATTCCGACAAGATCTGGGACTATTGGGAACGCAGCCTGGACCCGGCATTGTTCATCGACCATACCTTGCGCGGCCAGGTGGCCGGCCGCGTGGTGCTGATCACCGGTGGTTCGTCCGGTATCGGCCTGGCGGCAGCGCACAAGATTGCCGAAGCCGGTGCCATCACCATCATCTGCGGGCGTGACGAAGAAAAACTTGCCGAAGCCAAGCGCGAAATCAAGGAACGCGGCTTTGACGTCATTACCTATTCGGCCGACGTGGCCGACATGGCCGACTGCGACCGCTTCGTGAAGCTGCTGCTGGAAAACCATGGCGGCGTGGACGTGCTGATCAACAACGCCGGCCGTTCGATCCGGCGCGGCATTGAATCGAGCTTTGACCGCTTCCACGATTTCGAACGCACCATGCAGCTCAATTATTTCGGTGCGCTGCGCCTGACCATGGGCCTGCTGCCGAAGATGATCGAAAACAAGCGCGGCCAGGTGATCAACATCTCGTCCATCGGCGTGTTGACCAATGCACCGCGTTTCTCGGCCTATGTGGCCTCGAAGTCGGCGCTGGACGCCTGGACCCGCTGCGCCGCATCGGAATTCGCCGACGTCGGCATCAAATTCACCACGATCAACATGCCGCTGGTGCGCACCCCCATGATTGCGCCAACCAAGATTTATAACAACGTGCCGACGCTCTCACCCGAAGAAGCGGCCGACCTGATTGCACAGGCCGTAGTCTACAAGCCGGTGCGCATCGCCACGCGCCTGGGTATTTTGGGCGAAGTGGTACATGCCCTGGTGCCGCGTATCGCCCAGATCGTCATGAACACGAGCTTCCGCATGTTCCCCGATTCCGACGCGGCCAAGAAGGATGGCGACAAGAAGGCACCGCATATGAATGCCGACCAGATGGCACTGCAGCAATTGTTACGCGGCATCCATTTTTAAGAACCTGTCTGCGATCTTACTGCGCGTCCCGGATTTGCCGCCAAGCAGTGCTCAAAATCCTCATGTACTTAAGTACATTCCGGTTTTTCCGCGCTGGTTGGCGACAACTGCGGGCCGCTCGCTACAGATCGTAAGCAGGTTCTAAGCTTTTCGCTTGACCCTCACGTTGCGTGAGGGTCTATCTTGATTCCAGAGGAGGAACGGGACAGTGTTGTTGAAGATAGGCGCCTTGGCAAAGCATACGGGATTGACCATCCGCACCTTGCGCCACTACGACGACATCGGCTTGCTCGTGCCTTCGCACCGGTCCGAAGCCGGCTACCGCATGTATGGCGACCGTGACCTGGTTCGCCTGCATCGCATCCAGGCGCTCAGGCAATTGGGCCTGGGGCTGGCCGAGATCGGTGAAACGCTGGCCAACAACGGCACGGACTTCGGCGACATCATTGCACGCCAACTGGCTGAACTCGACCGTCAGGCCGAGCAGGTAGGCAGGCTGCGCGCGCAATTGCTGTATTTGCAGGCGCAGATGGCGCGTGGGTCCGAGCCCGAGATGGCCGATTGGCTGATCACTCTGGAGCTCATGACCATGTATGAAAAGTATTTCAATCCCGATGAATTGAAGGCGCTGGAAGCGCATCGCCAGCAAGCCGGCCCCGATCTCGACCAGCGCTGGCTGGCATTGATGCAAGCTTTGCGCGCGCTGATGGATCAGGGTGTGGCGCCGCAAGATGTGCGTGCGCAGGAAACTGCCGCCGAATGGTTTGTGCTGATACAGGAAACGATAGGCAACGATACCGGCCTCCTGGCCAAGCTCGACGCGATGGCACGCAACGAACCCTCGGTGCGGCAACAGCTCGGCATGGATGAAGCAGTGATGGAATATCTGCGTGCCTGCCTCGGCGCGCGTAACGCCGAGATTTACCGGCGCTATTTGACGGCTGAAGAACTCGAAAAAGTGATGCAGGGGCGAGCAAAGACCTGGGGCCAATGGCCGCCCGTGGTGTCGGCCATGCGCAAGCTCTACGAGCGCGGCGCCGAAGTGCAGGACCCCGAAGTGCGCGAAGTGGCAACGAAATGGAAAGCCTTGTACGACGTCACGCACGCAGGCGATGACGGCAGCTTGCGCATCAAGTTGCGCCAGGCCTACATCGAAGAACCGGAGTTGCTGCGCGGTTCCGGGCTCGATTTGCCGTTGCTGGAGTTTGTCGGGCGTGCCATGGCCGCCATCTAGATAATTGAGCAGCCAGGGCCTTTTTGGTGGATACTGTGTATATTGCAGTGCACAATCCAGTCGAAAAGGCATCATGAGCCCCGGCAAAGACCCCACCAACCGATTCACGCAATGGACCGCCGCAGGCGTCAGCATGCTCAATGGTGCCTTCGGCGACTATCTGGTCCGGCGCAACAACGGCCTGGCCATCGATATGGCTTTCATGCATCGTGGGCGGGCGCTTGCCATGGAGAAGGACGCCTTTCGCGTGGCTTATCCGGCAACGGACGGGCGGCTCTGCATCTTCCTGCACGGACTCTGTTGCAACGAGGCTTCCTGGGAGTTTTCCGATACGGGCGGTGGCAGCGGGCAGACCTATGGCGGGCTTTTGCAAATGGAAATCGGCATGACGCCAATGTTTGTGCGTTACAACACCGGCTTGCCCATTGCAGAAAACGGCAAACGCCTGGCCGCGCTGCTTGATGCCTTGTTGGGCGCTTTTCCGGTTGCGATACGCGAAATCGTCCTGGTCGGGCATAGCATGGGTGGGCTCGTGGCGCGCTCCGCCGCAGCAGCGGGTGGCGCATGGCTTCCCTTGCTCGGCAAAATGTTTTACCTGGGTACGCCGCATGAAGGCGCCGACCTGGCAAAGTTTGCCCATGGCACGGCGGCTGCCCTGGATGCCATGCCGAGCCGCGTGTCGCGCCTGGTCAGTGACATTCTCGACCTGCGCAGCGACGGCATCAAGGATTTGCGCGACGGGTTAGGCAGCGCAGGCGCGATGGCCGAAGCGGCGCAATCAGTGCGCCATTACCTGATTGCCGGCACACTCGCCGACGACCCGGACCATCCGGTCAGCCGCCTGCTGGGCGATGGCCTGGTGCGCGTGCCGGGCGCAGCCGACTTTGCCGGGCATGAGCAGAAAATTCGCGTCGGCATCTTTCCCGGTGTACATCACATGGCATTGGCGCACGACATGGCTGTGTACCGGCAAATCAGGGAGTGGATGATGGAAAAGGTGAATACATGAACAAGATGGCAGTGGGCCAATTGCGTGGCGCGAAGGATTTGATCGAAGACGCGGTGCTGGCCGGCACGGATGCGGCGCAGCGGCTGCAGCTTTCCCTGACGCGCCAGCCTTACGCCGTGCTTGAAAAGATCACGCCGATTGCCGTCCCGGTGCGCGCGGTGGAGCAGGTGCAAAACGCGATCACTGTGGGTATCTACGGCACGATAAGGTCGATCACGCGCGCCACGGCGGCCGTGGCAAGCCACGCATTGGATATCGCCGAGCGGCCCTAATTCTCTGTTATTGGCTGTTCCGCATGGCTGGCTTTCTCTGGCAAGGGCAGGGCCCATGCCGCGCGAATTTCATCCAGCACGCAGGCATGGATCACAGGATGCAGCGCCAGTGCCACGTGGCCGATGCCGCGAAACGCGATGTTGCGTGCGCCGGCCAGTTGCGATGAGATTTGCGGCGCCACGATATTGTCTTGATGGCTGTAGATCGACACGAACAATTCCCGCGTTGCCTGGTCTTCCGACTCGTCGAGCTTGCGCAGCCAGATGCTGGGCGCACCGGTCTTGGCATTGCCGCGCCAGTGCATCTGGCGGCAATTCATGCCGGCGCCGAAGTTGGCAATGCCGGTGCCGTGGTGCGGGCTGCCCAGTGTGATGACGCGGGCGATTTGTTGGTTGCCGCATTGGCGCAAATAGGCACGCGCGGCCAGGCCGCCCATGCTATGGGCAACAATGATGACGCGGTCCTGTCCGCTTTCGCGGCACAATGCCTCGACCGCTTGCGCCACCAGCGGGCCGTAGGCTTCGATGTCGGCGAACACCGGTTCGAGATCGATGGCGCGGTAGACGATGCCTGCGTCGTCAAATGGACGGCGCATCCGGTGCCAATAACCGCTGTTGCAGCCATAGCCGTGGATCAGCAACACCGGCAGGCGTTCGCTTTTATTCACCGGTGCATTGGCAAATCGCTTGAACGGCATGGCCCAGGATGTGGTCCACATCGAGGCCAGGAATTCCATGCAAAACATGCGCAGGAACAGCCAGGCATTCAAGCGGTATTCACGCGGGGTGTCGCTGCGGTATTGCCAGGCCAGCACGAAGTTGTTGATTGAGATGCCCATGCGCACCGCGACCAGGACCAGGAAGGCAATACCTAGCGCCGTATGCCAGCCGTAATGCAAACCGAAGCGTACGGATGCAGCAACCGCAAGCACTGCCGCCAACTGAAAGGCGAGCAACTGGCGCGTGAGCCGTTCGACCATGCCAGCCTAGATAGTCGGGCGCGGTGCCGGCTTGCCGGTCAGCTTTTGCGCCAGGCCGCTGGCCAGGCGCGCCGTCAAGCCATAGATCGACAATTGCGGATTGGCGCCGATCGAAGTGGGAAACAGCGAGCCATCGTGCACCGACAGGTTGTTGAGCCCGTGATAAAACCCCGCTGAAGACACCAGGCCAAGCCTGGTGTCGTCCGACATCGGGCAGCCGCCCATCACGTGAGCCGAGACCACCCGCGTGAGGTTGGGTTTGTAGGGCAGGGCTTCGATGGCTTGTTTGGCGCTGGCCCAATCCGTGTAGCCGGTGGCTTGCTCATGCAGCGGGTAGACACTCTTGGCGCCGGCGGCAAACTGGATTTCGGCCATGGTCAGCAGCGCGCGTTTCACGCCATCCCACATGGTGTCGCTCATGACATAGTCGAGCACGGGATAGCCGTCGTCGCGCAAATGCACCGCACCGCCTTGCGATTCTTCATGGAAGCCGTCACGCAGCAACGCCAGGATCACTTGGGTGTTGGCCATTTGTTTCATCATGTCGGCATGCGGTTCACCGAAGCCGGCCATGGTGGTCGAAAACAGCAGCGGGTGCAGCGGCGGCACCTCAAGCTTGTAGCCGACGGCGCCATCGATGGCTTGGGTCTCCATGAAATGGTCGGAGTAGATCGTCTGCGGCGCACCGGCATAGCCGTTGATCGGCTTTTCGAACAAGGCCGCCGACACCACGGTGGGATGCAGGAAGGTGCGTTTGCCCAGCAGGTGGTGCGGGTCTGGCGCCTTCGAGCGCATCAGCAGCGCGGGCGAATTGATTGCGCCGCCTGAGACGACATAGTGCTTGGCATTGACCCGTATCGTCTTGCCCGTGGTGCGCAAGCCGCCGGCGTCGAGCGCATGGCACTGCAGGGCTTGCACGGCGTCGTTCTCTATCTTGAAGCGGTCGGCACGTGCGTGCGTCACCAGCGTTGCGCCCTTGGACAATGCCGAAGGAATGGTGGTGACCAGCATCGATTGCTTGGCATTGGTCGGGCAACCCATGCCGCAATAACCGAGGTTCCAGCAGCCCTTGACGTTGCGCCGGATCGCGGCGATGGGGATATTGAGTCTTTGTGCACCCTGTTTCAGGACATTGTTGTTTTCGTTCGGCTCTGTTTCCCAGGTGCTCACATTCAGGCGCTGTTCCATCATCTCGAACCAGGGCGCCATCGCCTCGACGCTATAGTCCTTCAAGCCATAATGGTCTTGCCAGAAGCGCAGCGTGCCCGGCGGCGTGCGAAAGCTCGAGGTCCAGTTCACTGCGGTGGAACCACCCACGGTGCGGCCTTGCAGGATATTGATGGCCTTGTCCTTGGTCTTGCGCGCGGCCGACTCCTGGTACAGCGTGGGATAGGCCTGCGCCTCGCGCATTTTGAAGTCTTTCGATGACTTCAATTCGCCTTCCTCGATCAGCACCACCTTGAGGCCGGCCAGCGCCAGGATTTCTGCCGTGACGCCGCCGCCGGCACCGGTGCCGACGATGGCAACATCGGCTTCCATGGTCAGGTCTGCGCCGAGCTGTGCGGCATCGATGACGTGCCAGCCGCCGGCCAGGCCGGCTTGTATGGGATCTGGAATCGGGCTGCTCATGCTTCGCTATTCTTCATTGACATCACGTGGACAATTCCTTCATCGGACCGGGATAGCCGATGCCGGCCCAGGTCGCTTCGTCGGCATACCAGCCGCCCAGGATCAAATCGTGCAAGGCATGGTAGCCGCTTTGCAGCAACTGGAGGCGGTGCACGCGCCAGCTTTGCAGGAAGGCATCCACGTCTTCGCGTTTGGCCTGGGCCCAGTCGTCGGGTACGCCGGTCAAAAGGCGGCGCGTAACGCCCAGCGTCAACAGGGCAAACAAGTCCTGCACTTCCTTTTGTGCCGCCAGCGGCAAGCCGGCGATGGCTTCAAGCGTGTGTTTGATGGCGCGCTCGCCCGCTTCTGGCGTGGCCGGCATGGCCTTGCCTATCATGGCCGGGCAGATGGCGGCCAACGCAGCATGGCCTGACGCGTCGAGCGCGAAGGGCAGCAAGGGTTCCGGGCTTTTGAAAGTGCGATAGATGCCGCCGGCCGCGGCCAGGGCAAGTGTGCCGAACAAGCCGGCTTTGAGGAAGGAACGGCGTGTCAATGACATGGGATGCGTGCCATATAAAGGGTCTCCAGTGCGCATCGCGGCGCTGTGTTTTTTCTTTGAGTGTACCGCATGCGGGCTGGCCGCCACCGGGGCAAACTAGAGGAGTTCCACTAGTTGATTATGGTGCGCCGCAGCGCAAGCGGGAAAAATTGGCGATAATGGGAAGCATGAAAAAACAGGATATCGTTGCCAGATTGCGGCGCGACCTGCAGGCCGCCGCAGTTGAACGCCTGGTCGCCGCCAAGGATGCCGAGGCTGCGGCAACGCGCGCAGCCGTACGCCGTTTCCAGTCGGCGCGCATGGCGCAAACCCACGCCGACCTGCTGGCCGACAGCGATACGCATGCGGCGGCGCGTTTCTTCCTGGACGACCTGTACGGCACCCACGATTTCACCCAACGAGACGCCGACATCGAGCGCATCATTCCCATGATGGAAAAATTGCTGCCGATTGCCGCCTTGTCAACGATCGCCGAAGCCATCGAACTTGATGCCTTGTCGGAAGTGCTGGACCGTGCCATGGCCACGCACCTGGGTAACCGTGTCACCGAGCCCGGCTATATCGAAGCCTACCGGATGGCGGGGTCGCGGCGCGACCGCGAAAAGCAGATCGGCCATATCCGCTCGGTGGGCGACGCCCTGTGCGAACTGGTGCGCGTGCCCCTGATCAGCGGCACGATTTCCATGATGCGCGCGCCGGCCAGGCTGGCGGGATTGGGTGAGTTGCACGACTTCCTCGAGCGCGGGTTCCGCGCGTTCAAGCAGATGCGGCGGCCCAGGGATTTTGTCGATACGATCGTGCGGCGGGAGACGGTGATCATGGAACGCCTCTACTCTGGTGCGCCCGAGCCGTTTAACGTGTGAGCGGTGCTGTCCGAAAATAGCCGTAACCGGGATATTCACTATCGAATACGGCGCCCGCATGGCAAGCGACATGATGCCATTCCTGCCCTTGCTGCGTGTCCGGACTTAGCCCAGGGGCACCGGTCGAGTAAAGCTTGGCAAGATTATGCAAAGCCGACAGATCGCCCAGCCCAATTGCTTCCTTGAACCGCGTTTCAGCCATGTGCCCATTGTGTTCGACGCCTCTTCCCAGGTAGTGCAAGGCCCCCATCATGCCGATGGCCGTGCCATCTCCCTCTTCGAGCAAGGGCTGAATCAAGGCGACGGCCTCCGCATCATTCCCATTCATGAGGAGGTTTGATATTCGACGAAGGCTTGCGTATTGCTCTGAGTTTCGGGGAATGTGAATGACGGCGTCCAGCCAAAACAGCTGCGTTCCTGTTTTATAGATGGTTGACCAGGCCAATTCGCCATTGAGGTCTAACAATCTCAGGCTGCCGATAGGAGGGCCATTGAATCCACTTAGGCGTAGTCCGCGCGCCAGTATCGGACTACCCCAACAAGCTCCATGCTTCAAGCCCGTCCCGGATTTGTCCATTGAGATTTCGACATAGCTGCTGGATCCGCAAAGTACGCATTTGGGAGGCGTGCTCCGGTTCATGCATTGTTCATACAACTGCGCAAAGTCTCTTTCATCCAGATATAGCAGATCATCGCTGATGCCGTGCGCGCCGATTTCCATGCTTTTTTTGCGCAACCCTGCGGCATGAGCAAACTCGCGTTGCGATGGAATTCGTTCCACAAAAGATGGACCGTCGCACTTTAGGCACCAAACGGGTAGCTCCAACATGTCCCAGAATCTGGGCATCCCCGGTTGGCCAGTACGGGCGACGGCTGTGGGTGAGCGGACGCCACCGGGCGGAACCGGATCAGCGTAGCGGTTGATTCCGCTGGGAAAAGGGAAGCGCGCGCTGCAGCCTGTGCATTTCAGCGGGAGGCAGTTAAGAGACATACTGAATATGTCTTATTTTGTCATGCCCAGTTGGCCAAGGATAAATGCATATTCCTCCGCCGCCTCATGCTGCCGCGTAAACCGTCCCGATTTCCCGCCATGCCCGGCTTCCATATTGATCTTCAGGTATAGCGGGTTGTGGTCGGTCTTCATGCTGCGCAGCTTGGCCACCCATTTGGTCGGTTCGTAATATTGCACCTGTGAATCGAACAAACCTGTTGTTACCAGCATGGCCGGGTAGGCCTTGGCTTCCACGTTGTCGTAAGGCGAGTACGACAGCATGTACTTGTACGCGCCAGCCTCTTTGGGGTTGCCCCATTCGTCGAATTCATTGGTGGTCAGCGGAATGCTTTCGTCGAGCATGGTGGTGACCACGTCGACGAAGGGCACGTGGGCTGTAATGCCGCGGTAGCGGTCACCACCCATGTTGGCAACGGCGCCCATCAACAAGCCGCCGGCGCTACCGCCCATGGCGAAAACCTTGTCCTTCGCTGCGTAGTGTTCGGCGACCAGGTAGTCCGTCACGTCAATGAAGTCGGTGAAGGTATTTTTCTTGTGCATCAGCTTGCCGTCGTCATACCAGGCACGGCCCATTTCCTGGCCGCCGCGTATGTGGGCGATGGCAACGACGAAGCCGCGGTCGAGCAGCGAGACGAAGTTGGAACGGAAGTTCGGGTCGGTCGACATGCCGTAGGAGCCATAGGCATACTGGTACAGCGGGGCCGTGCTGTCGCGCTTGAAGCCTTTGCGCCAGACCAGCGACACCGGCACTTTTACGCCATCGCGCGCCGTCGCCCAGACGCGCTCGGTGACGTAGTTCGACGCGTCGTATCCCGGCACGGGTTGCTCCTTCAGCACTTTGCGTTCCCCGCTCTGCATGTCTACAGCCATGACCCGCATCGGCGTGGTCAACGAGGTGTAGGTATAGCGCAGTTCATGCGTGTCCTGCTCGGCATTGATTTCGAAGTTCTCGGCATAGGCTGGCTCGTCGGACGCGATCACGCGCGCGGCGTGCAGGTCTTTCCAAGGCAGCACACGCAGGCGGCGCAAGCCTTCTGCGCGTTCGTTCAAGGCCAGGTAGTCCTTGAAGGCTTCGAAGCTTTCGATGAACACGGTTTTGTCATGCGCGATCAATTCGGTCCATTTGCTGCGGTCACCCATGTCGCGGTCGGCCATGGTCATGATGCGGAAGTTGGGTGCATCCCAGTTGGTTTTGATGACCCAGCGGCCGGCCACGTGGTCGGCCTGGAACAGCATGCCTTCCGTGCGCGGCGCCAGCCAGACAGGCTTGGCGTCGGGATGCATGGCATCAATGGCGAGCACGCCGTCGGTGGTGGTGCTTTGCTGCACGATCTCGACATAGTCTTCGTCGCCGGTCTTGGCAAGGCCGAGATAATAGCTGTGGTCGGCCTCTTCATAGACCACGGGGTCCTTGGCCGGATCAGTGCCGATGGCGTGTTTCCTGATGCGCGTGGTCAAGAGTGTTTCGGGATCGTTCTGGATGTAAAACACGGTCCTGTTGTCATTGGCCCAGGCTGCCATTGGCGCGAGGCCGGTAATTTCTTCCTTCAGATCGTGGCCGGTAGTGAGGTCGCGTATCTTCAGCGTGTATTGGCGCCGGCCCACGGTGTCGACCAGGTAGGCCATCAGCCTGGCATTCGGGCTGACCTGGTGCGCACCGATGTCGAAGAAGGACTTGCCTTTGCCTTCGACATTGCCGTCGATCAGCACCTGTTCCTTGTCACTACTGACGGCCTTGCGCGCAAAGATCGGGTATTCACCGCCCGTGGCAAAGCGCGTGTAGTAGCGGAAGGCGCCTTTCCTGAAAGGCACGGTGCTGTCGTCCTGCTTGATGCGGCCGATGATTTCGCCATAGAGCTTTTCGGTCAAGCCGTCCAATTGTGCGGTCTGGCTTTTGTAGTAGGCGTTTTCCGCATCGAGATACTTGAGCATCTCGGGGTTCTTGCGCGTGTCGTCGCGTATCCAGTAATAAGGATCGCTGCGTGTGCCGTTGGGGGAGGGGACCTCATAGGGATGTTGTGGTGCCGCCGGTGCATCTGCCGCCATCGCCGTACCGGTAATCGAAGTCAGACTGAACAGCCATGCCAATACGAAGGTTTTCATGGAGATCCTTCCAGGAGAAAATGAAAAGCGCCTTCTCGTGGAAGGCGCCGGCAAAATCTGGATCGAGCGATCAGAAAGGTGAGTCAGGCACCGATACCCGAATTGCGCATCAAGGGGATTTCTGCCGGCACATTGCTTTCGGCACGCTCGGCGCGGCGTTGTGCCCTGGCTTCTTCACTGAACAGGTGAATCATCTTGCGATGGATTACTTCACGTTCCAGGCCGTCCGCCTTGAGCAGGCGGACCACGCCCTTTTCCGGCACCATGGCATAGCGCCGGCGTTCGCTGCGCATGTCGACCGTGCGCCAGCCGCGCTCGGTCAGCCAGCTCCATTGCTCGTCGCTGATAGGGTGTTTGAGACGGATGCGCATGCGCTCCAGCACGATGTTACTGCCTACTGGCGGTTTCGGTCCGGAAGGTGGCAAGGAGCGTTCCTTGCGGATTTTCAGCAGATTGCGGAAGGCGTTCTTGATATACATGTTACTTGGCCGACACAGTGACGTGAAACAATCTTAATACATTGACACATAACCGGGCGCAAGGCAAGCACATCAATTGGGGGAGGGATTCTATTTTGGTGATTCGCGTTCGTAGCAAGCCTTCTTGTCCTTGTACATTGCCAGATCGGCACGCTTGAGTACTGCTTCGAGCCGCTCGCCCGGCGCACTGGTGGCCACGCCCATCGCCAGCGACAGCGGTTGGCCCGCATAGAACTGATTGTTCAATTCAATCAGTTTGTGGATATTGTCCAGCATGGCCTGGCCGCCAGCCTCTTCGGTGCCTGGCAGCAAAATGGCAAATTCATCGCCGCCTATGCGGGCCGCGTGGATGTGCTTGTCTGTCGCACTGGCCAGGATTTCGCCGGTCCGGCGCAGCAACTCGTCGCCGGCCGCATGGCCCAATTGGTCATTGGTCGACTTCAGGTGGTTCAGGTCGGCGATCAGGATCGTGACCGGGAACGGCCCCTTGCGCTCCAGGCGGTTCAATTCGTCAACATAAAAGGCGCGGTTATGCAGCTTGGTCAGCACGTCATGCTTGCCCAGGTATTCGAGATAGGCTTCGGCCTTCTTGCGCGCCGTGATGTCGGTCAGCGCCACCTGCACCTGGCTCCAGCTCTTTTCGTGGCCCGGCAACACGGAAAATTGCAGGAACACATGCAGGGTTTCGCCATGCAGCGAATAGTTGACGACTTCGCGCTGCTGAAACAGGTTGCCTTGCCACAGGTCGATCAATTGTTCGCGGAAATGGGCTTTCATTTCGTCGCGGAACACTTCATGCAAGCCGGCCAGGAACGCCGCCTTGTCGGGCGCGCCGAACATGGCGAGCGTTTGCCGGTTGACCTCGAGCACGCGGATTTCGGACATGCAGCGTTCGACAAAATCGGGGTGGACGTCGGTGAAAACGCGGAAGTCCGTAATGCCGCGTTCGCGTACTTCATCCATCAAGCGCTTGATGGTACTGAAGTCCTCCACCCAGAGCGAGACTGGCGAATGCTCGAACAGGCCGCGTGCATAAGCCTCGCTGGCAAGCTGCTGCCGCTTGGCCGTTTCCTGTTCCGTCACATCTTCAATGGCCAGCAATACCCGGCCCCAATCGTTTTCGTGGCCAGGCAGGATGACGCCTTTCAAGCGGATATCCAGCCGGCGCCCGGCCAGGGTGTAATTGATGCCCTGGCTGAAGAATTCGGTCTTGCCATTCCATAACTGGCTCAATTCCTCGACATGCGACTTCAGCATGTCGTCGCGGAACACCTTGCCCAGATTGGCGGTCAAGTGGTCAAGGCTGTCAGCGCCGAATTGCGTCAAGGTCTTTTGGTTGACTTCAAGCACGCGGATTTGCTGCGAGCATTGCGCCACGAGTTCGGGCTGCGCCGCCAGGTGCGCACGCAAATCGCTCACGCCGTCTGCGCGCCAGCGTTCGAACAGTGCCTTGACGCCGCTGAAATCCTCCAGCCAGAGCGAGATGGGGGCCAGCATGAACATTTCGCCATGCGCGTTGCCGGCGGGCTGGGGAGCGTGGATGGAAATCGACATGGTCTGGCAAGCGGGCTCTGGTTTTACGGGAATCCATCCATTTTGTAGCGAAATCCTGTGTTTGAAAAGAATCCTTACTTGCGTCCCTCGCGCAGACGTTGCAACAGTGCCGCGCCATCATCCTGGGCTTCACCGTCGCGGCGCAATAGTTGTATGTTGAGTACGAGGTTTTCCAGCAACAACTTTGCCGCCACAGCCATCAGCGACAAAATCTTGTCTTCCTCGGTGAAGTCTGTCATGCCGTCCGTCATGGCACACAGGCGCTCTGCCACCAGCTCACGCAACGCCGCTTCTTTGAAGGGCAGGTCGCCGAAATCGATCGGGTCTTCAAGTTCGACTTCTTCGATCAGGGTTTCGAGTTGCGCGGGCGTAATCGGCATGGCATCCCTTCAATGACAGAATGAGGCCAGCATCGCATATCCAGGACAGTTTGGCAAAAAGCCCTAATTCAAAGCACGGACGCGAGCCAGGCCAGTAACTGGCTTTCCGCATAGCCGCGTGGCACGGACGGCAGGCTGAATGCGTGCAGCGTGAAGCTGCCAAGTATTGAAGCAAGCAGCATGGATGCACGCTCCTGTGGATTGGCGGCCTCGGCCAGAACAAACAGTTGTGCAATCGATGCATGGTCGCCGGCCAGCCATTGGGCAACACGCGAACGCACACTGGCCAAGCCCATGGCTTCGGCCTGGATGGCGACCCAGGCCTTGACCTGGTTCTCGTCGGCTTGCGGCCCGAAGCCGACGCGTGTGCGGACATAGGCAGCGAGCTTTGCCTGCGGGGTTGTGGCTGCATCCATTGCTGCGGTGGCTGTCAATTGGGCAAAGGCAATCAATTCGTCGACCAGGGCGAGCAGAATCTCTTCCTTGCTCTTGAAATGATAATGGATCAAACCCGGCGCCAGCCCGGCCCGCGCGGCGATCGACACTGTGCTGGCCCGCTCGTAGCCGCTCTCGGCAATTTCAGCCAGCAGGGCGTCGATGATTTGCCGCCGCCTGGATTCGGTATTTGGTCTTCTGCCCATTGCATTATTTATTGTGTATTCACCCAAATTATATTGCATTTTGTCGATCTGTCGGGTAAATTGAATTTATTGGATGTTCAACCAAATAAAGAGGCAGGCATGCAATTGATCCACCGACGCCATTTTCCAGTCGACCATTTCGTTCTGGTCGATGAAGACGGGCAATGTCCGCCCGAGACGCTGATGGTTTCGGCGCGTCGCGAAGCGGAACGCATTGCGCTACGTGTAACCGGTGACCGCAACAGGTTCACGCTGATCCATAATGGCGGCTCGCTGGCAAGATGCGCCATGCCGCACGTCCATATCGTCTGTGCCCGCACCCGCATGCAAAAAGCCCTGATTTACCTGTTGATCGGATTGAAAAACCTGCTTCCCGCGGGCACTGTCAGGCGCAACGGGCAACCTGGAGCGAGAATGCCATGAAGCCCGGCCAACCCCGGCCCGGAGCTTTGGTGCTGCTGTTGTTCCTGACCTTGCTCAACGTGCTCAATTTCACCGACCGTTTCCTGATCCAGGGATTTTCGGTGGATATGATCCGCGACCTGCATTTGAGCAAGCTCGAATTCACGCTGTTGACAGGGTTCGTATTCACCGGCTTTTACACGTTGATGGGGTTGGCTATGGGGGCGCTTGCCGACCGGTTGCATCGGCCGCGTCTCATGGCTGCCGGTCTGTTGCTTTGGAGTGCCTTGACCGCGGCAACTGGAACGGTATCGAATTTTGGCCAGGCTGCGGCGGTGCGCCTTGTGACCGGGGTAGGGGAAGCGACACTGACGCCGGCAGCACTCGGCATGCTCGGCGAAGTGTTTTCGCCGCGCCGCCGCGCCATGGCAGCGGGCTTCTATTATCTTGGTTCTCCGGTGGGAATCGCTGGCGCTTTCATTCTGGCAGGAACAATTGGCGCGCAAATGGGATGGCGCCTGTGCTTCGTCCTGCTTGGTGGCATTGGCCTTGTATTTTCACTTGGATTGTTGCTGGTGCGCGAACCGCGCGACAAGCGCGAATGCGCGCTTCCCGCGCGCGCAATGGATGGAAGTTTATTGCGCGAACTGTTTTCGGTATTGGGTAGCTCACCGGCACTTGTTTTTGTCATAGCCGGTTCGGTATGTGTGATCTTTGCACAGGGAACCTATGTCCTTGATCAACTGTGGCTGGTTCAGGAGCGCGGCTTCACCAAGGGGCACGCGCAAAGTCTTTCCGGCTTGATGTTCCTGTTCGGCGGGGTGCTGGGTGCCGTTGCGGGCGGCGTGGCCAGTGACGCAATGGCAGCCAGGATCAGGGGCGGCAGGCTGTATTTCCTCGCGCTGGCTTATGGCGCAGGCATTCCAATCAGCTTCGTCTATCGCCTGGTTGATCCCGGCGGCATCGTGTTTCTGGTATCCATGTTTTGCGGTAGCGTCATGATAACGATTGGCTATGGTGCCATGTTTGCTTCGGTGCAAGACTTGGCTCCGTTGCACTTGTGCTCGACCGTGACTGCTTTTTTTATCCTCTGCATGACGCTTTTGGGCACATCGCCCGGCAATCTTGCGGTTGGCTGGCTGTCCGAATTGTTTGCGAAAACCGGCCATCTCGATCCAATCACGGATGCTGCCTTGCTTGCCTCATCGGTTTGGTTGCTTGCGATACCGTGCTTTGTGCTTGCCGCCAAGGCGACGAAAACATCGTGATTCGCCGAGCGCTTGCTTGTCCTCGCTTGGTGCGTGCGAGGGTGTTTGCAGCCTATGGCCTGCTCTGGCCGCTCATCCATGCTGCGCGAATATCGCGCCCGCAATCGACCGACGCGACCGCCGGTCTTTCCTGTTCTTCCAGCGACAGATGATGGTTTTCCCGGCCGACGATGCCGTAGATTTGCTTGTCTGCGCTGATCCAGGGGTAGAAGCCGAATGCGCCGGGGCTGGAATAGGAACCGTCGCCGACCTTGGGGTCGTCTTCGACCCAGTGTCCGATGGAATAGTGCCAGGTCTCGGATGACGGTATCGGCGCCTTGACCGCCTCGCCGGGGCAGGTCTTGGGGTTGGTGCAGACCTTGTGCGTGCCCAGCAGTTTGGCGATCTGCAACTGCCCATTCAGGATGGTTGACAGAAAGTGCGCGTAGTCGCCTACGCTGGAGGAGCCGCCGCCCGCCGGCTGGGCCTGGACGTAGCCGAAATTCCAGTTTGCGCCAAGTTGCGGCATGCCGTTGTGGATTTCGGCCGCCATGGCGGCGCCGTTCATGTCGGCCATGCCCATCAGCGCTGCATGCTTTTGCATGTGCCCGCCGTTATAGTCAAAGCGCCCGGCGGTGGTGCTGTCGGGCCGGCCCATTCCATTGATGAAGCTGTTCAGGCAGGCGCCTTCGGTCTGGCTGGCGCGGCAGATGTGAAATCGCGTGTAGCCGCTTTGGAAGGTCAGGAACTGGATGTCTTCGCTGGTAAGCGCGCCGCTGCGCTTTTCCGCGACATAGGCTGAATAAACCAGCTTGGAGGCGCTGGCTATGCGCATTGGCGTGTCGCGTGCCGGTGCGTCGGCACCGATCGGCCCGCCGGCCAGCGCGCCCTGGGCGTCGCCGATTTCCCAGTAAAACGGTTGTGCCCGCTTACAACTGGCGGCGGCTTGCGCGGTTTGTTCGGCTGCTGCCGTGCGTTGCGCGACGGGGATGTTGGCGGCTTGTGCCAGTGCCGGCATGGCGGCGAGCGACATCAGCAGTGGTGAAAGTCTCAGTGCGAGTGGCATATGCGTCTCCATATTATCGATGAAGACAGCTTATCCACGCCGGCGCCAGACGACAAGACCGGACCCGGCCCGAATTGTTTCAAACTGTTTGGAAGTGTTGCACCATGCGATTGCGGTAGCAATGATGGCTCAGTAGACCCATTGGCCGAATGGCTCGTCGAGCTTGCGGCCCGCGGCTTGCTCCATCGCGGTTTGCAGGTCGCGGCTGGTGACGCTGCCTCCTGCGTGGGCTTGCGTGTAGCGCCGCAGGCCGGCCCAGAACAACTTGTCGCCCAATTCGGTTCGCAGGGCTTCCATGAACAGGGCGCCTTTGGCGTACTGGATGGCGCGGCGAATCTTGAGCGACGGATAGTCACCGCCATAGGCAAGCGGTTTATCATAGCCGGCGTCGATGGCGGCTTGATAGCGTTTTTTCTGCACGGCCATTTCATGGGCGTAAGCCTCGTGACCCCAGCGCTGTTCCTTGTAAGCCGCAACCATGAAGGTGGTGATCCCTTCGTTGAGCCAGAATTCGGACCAGCTCTTGCAGGTCAGGAGATTGCCCCACCATTGGTGCGCCATCTCGTGCACGATGGCCCAGTCTTCCTGCGGGTTGGCCTGCATGGGCGCCAGTTCTTCCGTGCCGATGACGGAAAAGGCGCTCAATTCCTGCGCTTCGCTGCCGGGAATCAGTAATTGGCGGTAGGCGCCATGCGGCATGGCGACACCGGCTTTTTCCTGCAGGAAGGCCAGCATGCCGGCGCTTGGTGCGAACTTGCGGCGCAAGGCATCGTCATCTTCCGTGACGCCATAGTAATGCAGCGCAATGTTGCCGGCATGCGTTTCCACGTGGTGGAATTTTCCGGCGGCGAAGCCATAGAGGTAGCTTGAATAAGGCAGCTCTTCATGCCAGGTATGGCGCACCAGTCCTGGCGTGAGCCGGACTTCACCGGCCGGCACACCGCTGGCCAGCGAAACATAGCCGGGCGGCAGCAGAAGTTCCAGCGTGAGCGGCGCCTTCTTGCCGGGGTCTTCGTCGCACAGCATCCAGTCGCAGCCCTGCCAGGTTGAGGCCACGTAGTCATTGCCGAAGTTCAAGCCTTCCTGTGGCACGCCATGGTAGGCGATGCGGATTTCAGGTTGAGCGCCGTCCGTGCCATGCAAATCGATGGTCAACTGCCCGTCTTCGATGCGGTAGGGCAGGGGCATGCCACTGGCGTCGACCGCTGTGACTTGCAAGTCATGCAGGGGCAGGCGCAAGGCGGTACCGGCTTTTTTATCGGCCACGATGTGCATGACGCCGGAAACGGCATGTTCCGCAAAATCCGGTTGCAGCGTGACGCGATAGGAGAGAATCTCGGTCGCGTGGCCGGCGCCTGCGGCCAGCAGCGCGATCACCGGCGCCGCCAGCAAGCAGGCAAGCTTAGCGCGCATTGGCAGCACTTTCCTTGCGTGCCTGCAGGAACGTCAATAGCAGGGTAGGCCAGATGCCGAGGTGGATAAAGACGTCGGCCGTGTTGAATACATATTCCCAATGCGGGATGCCTTGCACATTGATGAAGTCGACCACGGAACCGCGCACTAGCCGGTCAACCACGTTGGCAGTGCCGCCGCCAATGATGAAACCGAACAGCAGGGCTTGCAGCCAATGGGTGGGTTTGCTGCGCACGAAAGCGATGCTGCATACGACGATCAAGCCTGCGGAAAGTGCTGCAAACAGGTAGCTGTGCCCTTGCAAGACACCGAAGGTACCGCCCATGTTGCGCACATGGGTGAAATACAGGAAAGGCGCAACGACATGGGTTTCGCCAATGGCCAGACTCGCATTGATCGCGTAGCTGCTCCACTGCGATAAGGCCAGGACCAAGAGGGCCGTCAGGCAGAAGACGATGGTTTTGCCGTATTGCTTCATGATGGCCACGTTGGATGTGCAAGAAGGAAAGCGGCATTCTACCGCATGCAATGGGCAAATTTCCCTTGCCAAGCGTTGTGCCCGCCGGGATACTGGTAAGCGCCGCAACCCGTCCGCTTCCGAACCCGTGAACCTGCTCTTCATTTGCAGCCGCAACCAATGGCGCAGCCCGACTGCCGAACATGTGTGGCGCCGCCACCCCGGTGTTGCCGTGCGCTCGGCCGGCACCAGCGCGTCGGCGCGGCGCGTGGTGTCGGCACAGGATATTGCCTGGGCCGATATCGTCTTTGCGATGGAGCAAAAGCACAAGTCGCGCCTGGCGGCAGAGTTCGGGCGGCTGCTTGAACATAAGCGTGTGGTGGTGCTCGATATCCCCGACGACTACCGCGCCATGGACCCGGAATTGATCGAACTGCTGCGTGAGACGGTGGCGCCAATTCTGGAACAGGAAATGGACACGGAATAAGCGGGGAATAAGCAGGGAATAAGCAGGGAATAAGCACGAGGTAAGCCATGCCAGGTTTGTTCGACAAGATGAATCTCAAGGACCAGACTGAAATCGTGGTCTTGAATGCGCCGGCATCATTCGAGCCGGAACTGGCTGCGCTCGCGGACATCAATATCGTGCGCCAGGCCGGCAAGGCCAAGGCTATCCGGTTTGGCCTTGCCTTTGCGCTTACCCGGGCTGAATTGGATAAGGCGTCGCAAGCGTTCGCCGGTAAAGCCGAGGGTGATGCCGTGCTGTGGTTTGCCTACCCCAAGGGCAGTTCCAAAAAGTATCAATGCGAATTCAACCGCGATAGTGGTTGGGATGTGATCCGCAATGCCGGCTTCGATTCGGTGCGCATGGTGGCCATTGACGAAGACTGGTCGGCACTGCGTTTTCGCCGCGTGGCGTTCATCAAGGCCAGGTAGGCCGGGCTGGCATGTTGCCGATTTCCTGTTGGCAAGAGCTGGGTAATTTGCTGGCCAAGGATCGTTCAAAATAGTAATTGAAAATGATAATGATTCTCATTTATAATAGAAGCCACCCGGCCTGAGCGGCTTCGTTTCCCCAAAGCGGTGGAGGACGAGGTTGCCAGGCTTCTTACCAAGCCAGGAGGTTTCGATGTCCACCACCGATCATGCCGACCCGATTTATCTTGAAGCAAGCCGCGCATCCGAACATCCGGAGTTGCTGGTCTCTGCCGTCTTGCATCTGATGTCGCATTACACCGCCAATGCCGGAGAAGAGGGGGGCGTGTGCATCAAGCTGGCCTCCGTCATCGAACGTCACCTGAAGGCCTTGGCCAGCTTGCCGACGCTGGCACCAGTGTTGCGTGCCACCTGCCAGCAATTGTCGGAACAATGGGCCACGGTGGTGGAAAATGCCTTGCCGAAGCCCGAGCGGCAGAGCATCCTCGCGCGCATCATGGCGCCGCGCCGGCCGCATTGAGGAGAGCGCCATGGCCCTGCACAAGCTTACCGACCAAATGCGCGAAGAGTCGGCCGAATGGTCGCTTGCGGTTGCCCTGACCGCGATGAGCGATGCGGCCTTGAACGGTTTGTCGCTGCGGCGCACACAAGCCGTGGTCGATCATCTCTCCAGCGTTGCCGCCAACGAAGGTGTCGCGCCTCCCTTGCGTAATGCCTGCGACAAACTCGTCGAATTCTGGGAAAACATTCACCTGCAGTAAGCCCATGCTGCCCGGCAGCATTGAAATATCGAATGGATTTGCGAAAGTTGCGAACCAAGCCACATGGAATCCGTCTTATCTATGTAGACACGCCATGATCGCTAAACGCATAACCGAGTACGTTTTAATTCGTTGGCGACTGCCATGTCACGCTCTAAGCTGCAAGATCCAATCCGCTTATGGAAGGAACTCGCGATGAGTAAGGAAATCAAGGAAACAAGGAACCAGTCTGGCGCTCCGCAATCCGTGCATGGACGTGATCATGGCCCGGTGCCGTTTGATGAATTGAAACGCCAATTGGGCTTGAGCCTGATCGAAGCGGCGCGCGACCAGTTCGGCAGTGAAGCCCATGCGTCGCTGCTGCACCGTCAACGCTGGTGATGACGTCATTGAAAATTTTTGCATAGGGAATGAAATAACGATGAAGAATGCTGACCGCAACGTCCACCAGGATGCGTCGCTTGCCGAATTGATGACCGCCTTGCCGATGACCGCCGAAGCCTATGCCGCATTGTTGCGCAAGAAAATTGCCAACCGCCGCGCGATTGAAGACCGGCGCATGGCAGCCCAGGCTTTGCTCGAACCTTATTCCAACCTGAGTCTTACCTGAATTCTCATTCCGCGGAGGAGCGCTTCGCTCCTTTTGTCCTATCGGTTTTTTTCCTTCCGCCTGCTTCGAGAACCAGGACTGGCTTCAGTGTGCCGGCCTGTGGTGCAGCTTGCCGGCCATCCGGTCAAGGAAAGTGCGGCCGCAATGCAGGCCAACGCGGTAGTCATGGCGCAAGGCGTCGAGCTTGCTGCCAAGCAGGCGGCTCTTGAGCGGTTTGGTGGGGGCGATTTCGATGACGGTCACGGCTTCGGGCGGCTTTTCAATGAAGTTGCGCGCCGTCACGTAGCTCTGCAAGTGCGTTTCGACCATGGCAGCAGTTTGCTGCAGTTTCTGATGCGCCAGGTTGCGCGGCAGCTTCAACTGCGCCTGGTCTGCACTGTGCGGCATGGTGCGCACCACCACGATGCAGTCACCACCGCGCGCGTGCGCCGCTTCAACCGGTAGTGCATCGGAAACGCCACCATCCCAATAGTCGACCCCGTCGATATTCACGCCGCCTCGGTAAAACAGCGGAATGGCGCTGGAGGCTTTGATGGCGTGGGGCAGGCGTTCCGTGTGGAATGGCAGGTAGTCGGCCGCCAGGTTGTCGCAGCGGCTGGCGCAGACGTAGAGTGATTTGCCATTCAACCGGCGTTGCGCGTGCTGCAGATCGAGTGGCGCTTCGCTGTGCAGCGAATCGAAATACCAGTCGAGATCAATCAAGTGGCCGCCCCGTGCAAAGCGCAAGGGATCGAAAAAAGCGCGCTGTGTGGTGTAGCGCAAGATGGCGTGCCGTCCGTAGCCGTGCGCGCCGCAGGCATAGGCTGAAATGTTTTGCGCACCGGCGGACACGCCGACCATGGTGCGAAACGGAAAGTAATTGTTGCGCATGAAGCTGTCGAGCACGCCGGCGGTAAAGATGCCGCGCTGGCCACCGCCTTCACAAACCAGGGCAAGGTTGCGGTATCCGGCACTGCCATCCATGGCCGCGCCCGTGACCGTGATGCTGTAATGATCCGATGCGGTTTCGGTCGTGCCTTGTTCTGCTGCTGTCATGGTCCATCCCTTGCTGACTGGTGAAATATGCGATGCGGGAGTTCGACAGGCTTTTGCCGGTTTTGTTTCCGCCTCTGCAGTTGCAGGAAATATGCCAGCCAGAGTAAAGGCGCCTAGTTTCTCCATGTTAAGTGTCTGTTACACTATGAATTCTTCGTGAGCGCCACATTACCCATGACGATTTCGACGCCGGCAATCTATCCCGCAGGGCCTCAAACCATCCCGGAACATTTGACCAAGCCAACCGCGCGCTACAAGCGCCAGGCCTGGATTGCGCTGTTGTCGCTGCTGGTTTTCGTCGGTTTGTATCTCGGGCTGGCGTTCTGGTTTGCGCACCAGGCCTGGGCCATGATGAAGCAGGCCAGCCATGGCGGCGATCATGTGATGGCCGCCCTTGTGGTTGGGGGGATCTCGGCCGCGCTTGCGGTGTTCATGATCAAGGGCTTGTTTTCTGTCAAACAGGGAGCCCAGTCGGGCTACCTGGAACTGAGGCCGGAAGATGAACCGGCACTGTTTGCCTTCCTGCACAAGCTGGCAGATGAAGCGCATGCCCCCCGGCCGCATCGCGTGTTTTTGTCAGAAAACGTCAATGCCGCCGTGTTCTATGATTTGTCCATCGCCAACCTGATATTCCCGACACGCAAGAATCTCCTGATTGGCATGGCCTTGGTCAATCTGTTGAACATTGCCGAATTCAAGGCAGTGCTGGCGCATGAATTCGGGCATTTTGCGCAGCGTTCCATGGCCGTGGGGCGCTGGGTCTATATCGCGCAGCAGATTGCCGGCCACCTCGTGACCCAGCGTGATGCGTTCGATAAATTTGTCGCCGGACTTTCCCGGATTGACATCCGCATCGCCTGGATAGGCTGGTTGCTGCAATTGCTGGTGTGGTCGATCCGCTCCCTGGTGGAACTTGGCTTCCGGGCGCTTTTGATCGCCGAGCGCGCGTTGTCGCGCGAAATGGAAATGCAGGCCGACCTGGTCGCGGTATCGTTGACCGGCAGCGAATCGCTGATCCATGCACTCTACAAGCTTGGCCCTGGTGAAACTGCCTGGAACCGCACAATGGGCTTCGTCGGCGAAGAATGCGTCAAGAATCGCAAGATTTCGGACGTGTTCGCCATCCAGTCGCGGGTGCTCGATCACTTGCGCGTGGTCTATGATGACTTGCAATACGGCCGCGTCCCGCCCGTGCCACGCGAGGAGGCGGCGGCACGGCGCCTGTTCAAGCCCGATTTTGCGCGCCCGCCGCAGATGTGGGCCACGCATCCGCTCAACCATGAGCGCGAAGAGAACGCCAAGCGCACCTATGTCGAGGCGCCGGCCGACGAACGCAGTGCCTGGATCGTTTTCCGTGATGCTGCGGCTTTGCGCGAGAAGGCGTCGCTCGGGTTGTACAACGAAGCGGCCGCCGAGGTGCCCGTGATCGCGATGGACGAAGCGCTTGAGCACCTCGATGCCGAGTTTCGCCGCGAATTTCTCAACCGCTTTTATCGCGGTGCCTATCTCGCGCGTTCAGTCGTGCGTAACAAGGCCCAGGTCGAGGATTTGTACGACCGGCCTGCCATGCTGCCGTCGAATGCGCTCGAAGCGATCTATCCGGCGTCCCTGTCGAAACAGCTTGAATCCTTGCGCGACATGCAGCGCGAACGCGGCATGCTCAAGGCGCTGGAGCGGGGCATCTGGCAGATGGCCGGCAATTCGGCCTATTTTCGTGGCAAACCGCTGCGGCGCAAGGACTTGCCGGCCGCCTTGAAGGGGGTCGAACGTGAATTGGGTGAGTTGGAACAAGCCGTATTTGCCCACGACCGCATCTGCCGCAGTGCCCACCTCATTGCTGCGCGTGCCGCAGGTGCCGGTTGGGAAAGTTACCTGAAAAGCCTGCTGTCGCTGATGCATTACGCCGACCATTGCAGCGCCGATTTGCGCGACATGCAAGGCGCGTTATCGAATGTCTACCAGGTCGTCACGGCCGCGGGCAAGGTCAATAACGACAAGTTCGAGCGCTTGATGTCTGCCTGCAGCGATACCTACCGCTGCCTGTCGGCGGTCTACGTCGAGGCACCGAACGTGGTGCCGGGTGCAGCCATACTGGCGCGGCTCGATGCCCCGAGCTGGGAGGCGGCGTTGGGAGCGTTTCGTTTTGCGGCTCCCACGCGCGACAATATCCAGGATTGGTTGCGTAATGTCGATAGCTGGATCGATTCTGCCGCTGGCACGCTGGACAAGCTCTATGAAGGCGCTCTGGGCGAATTGCTCAAGGCTGAAGCTGCCTTGGCCAAGTCCTATCACACCGGAGCGAATGCGGGGAGTGCGCCGGAGCCTGTTGCGCACCCGGCCGACTACCCGCGCATGGTGCCCGGTTCCGAGCGGAAACGGCAGCAGTCTCTCGATTGGTGGAGCCGGTTTCAAAGTGCCGACGGGGTTATCGCAACGACCGCCAAGTTCGGGGTTGCGGCAACGCTGGTGGTCGCCGTGCTTGCTTTCGGCGCCTATCGCGGGCACGGTGAATTGACACTGTTCAATGGGCTCGACAACAAGGTGAAAGTCGCGGTGGCCGGGAAAAGCATCGAGCTTGGCCCGCGTTCACACACCGATATCGTGTTGCCTTCCGAGAGTGAGATCGACATCTCGGCGTCCATAGGCGGCAGGGAGATCGAACAGTTCAGGCAGCATATCGATGAGCCCGATTTGCATTACCTCTACAACATCGGCCAGGCCGGTGTGTTCGTGGAAACCATGGCGATGTACGGCGCGCATCGTGCCCAGCCACCGCGCTTCCTTGGCACGCCGCGCTGGATGCAATTGACCCAGGACGATATCTTGACCTCACCGCCAAGTTCGATTTCCTCGAAGGCCGGCCGGGACTGGCGCAGTGTGCTGATCGATTTGTCGGACAAGTCACCGGTTGAGCAGGTTAATAGCCTGGACCCCGGTGGCAATGAAGCCGGCGCCCGTAAGAATGCGCAAGAGCTGGCGTTCGCGCACGCACGCTATGATGCAGCCGGCAGCGCCAACCTGTTGCTCTGGATTAGCGCCTTGCAGGACAAAGACAAGATTGCAGAATTGCTCAAGACCAGGCTCAAACTGGACCCGCATGACGTCATGGCCTTGCGCCTGGAACAGGACCAGGACCAGGATGGTACCGCGCAATATGCGGAGGTCTGCGCGCGCCAAAGTTCCATGGCTGAGCGCGAGCCCGGCAATGCCGACCTGCAGTATCTCAAGATCCGCTGCATGCCAGAGGGCCGCGCGCAGTCGCAGGCATTTCTCGATGCCGCGGCGCGCTGGCCGGATAACCCCTGGCTTGAGCAGGCCGCCGGCTATGCCTCGCTCGAGCGGCTGGATTTGAACGATGCGGCACGCCGATTCAATCTTGCGGCCAAGACTTATCCGGTGATGCGCGAATGGGTCAGTATCGACGTCGCACGTGGTCGTCGGCTGCTCGACCCCGCGGCCAGGCTTGATGACCTGGAACAGTTTTCGCAAGAGCTGGCGGATTTCCTACGCGTGGAGCGAGGGGAAAGCAATACCGACCTGGATAAATCCTGGGAAGCCTTGTTCAAGGGAGATGTGTCACGAGCCCATGCCTTGATGCACAAGAGCACGAAGATGTCGCGCGAGGAAGTCTTGATCGCCGCCTCGGATGGGGCGCAACCTGCATGGGCACAGCGTGTGCTGGAGCAGGCCCCCGATGCAGGCTGGAACGACGATAGCCTGTTGTTTGCGGCCGCCCTGGCGCTGCGCGAACACCGCGATGCGCAGGCATACTGGGCCTTGCTCGCACCGCGCCAGCGCTTGCATTCCGAAGGCTTGCATCGATGGCTGAGCGATGTGCAAAACGGAAGCACGTCTTCTGTTGAGCTGCAAGACATGAGCCTGGCTACCCGCGGCCAGGCTTATGCGATGGCGCTCGTCATACGCGGCAAGTCGGCGCCACAGGAATGGCGCGACAGTGCCAAGCGACTGCTATTCAAGGTCGAGCGTCCGTACTTCGAATAGTCACTGTGCCTGCATGAATTGCCGTACATGCGCGGCCAGTGCACCGTAGCGTACCGTGTCGGCTTGTCCCAGTGCTTCGAAGCGCCTGGCATAGTCGGCAGTGTAGTCAGGATAGGCATAAGCGGCGCGATCGAACTGGCGTTGTGCTTCGTCGGCCTGGTTGGCATCGGCCAGCAATACCGCTGCACGAAACTCGACTTCGGCGGTTGGCGCAACATGCATTACCCGCTCATTGAATGCCAGGTTTTGCCGGGCCGTTGCCGGATTGGGCGCAAATAACTCCGGTGCGCTGAGTTCGGTCAGTGGCATCAGCAGAGATGTGCCGTGGAGTTCCAGCAAGACCGCCTGCCTGCTGGCCTGGTCGACCAGGGCGGCGCGCTCGCCGAATACGGTTTGCTCGAGCCTGTCATAGTCATGCCAGGTCTTTAGCAAGACCAGGACGGCAGCCGCGCTGCCCAGCAGAATGGCGCTGCGAGCAATTCGGCCCATGCTATAAGTCGACAGCACGGGGTCGGCAAGTCCAAGCAGGACTGCAGCGAGGCCGAGAAAGTTGCTATAAAACAGCGGTTGCTCCAGCAAGCTGTGCAAAGCCAGCATTCCAAGCAGCGCCCAAAGCCAGAAGCGTTCGGCGCTCATGGTTGAACCGATCTGGCGCTTGAGGAACAAACCTGCCGGAATCGCGAAGGCCAGCAAGCCGCACGAACCGGATACCGCCATCAAGTGCAGCAGCAAGTCATGGGCATAGGGGTCTACTCCCCACGGATTGGCCTGATGGGAGTCGCCGATTTGCCTGACCAATTCAGCGGCAAAGCCCTCGAAGCCGACGCCGAGAACGGGGTGTTGCAGGAACATCGCCCACGCATGCTGCCAGAGGAAGACGCGTGGACCGAAGGCGGCGGATACGTCGAACAATCGGGCCAATTGAGGTATATGGCTCAAGCGCGCAAGCAGCCATAGAGCGGCAATGGCAAGAGCGAACCAGCAAACGACCCATATGACCAGGCGTGAAGGGAGCCGTTGCAGCAACTGCAACCTGCCATTTGCGCGCGCCTGTAACAGGGCCAGCAGGGCAATCCAGGGAAGATAGAGCAGGGCGCTGCGCGACCCGGAAAGGAGCAGGGCGGCGCCCATCAACAGCAAGGCCGGGAACAATAGGTGCAATTTCAGGTGTCCGCTCATCAAAAGGTAAAGCCCGGACGCCATTGCCAGCGCGAGGTGGGTGGCGAAATGGTTTTGCTGGGCAAGATTGCCATAGATGCCATGATGGGACAGATCCATCGGCTCGCTGACCCAGCCGTTGAAAGCCTGTTGCAGACCGGCATATTGCACAAAACCGCATAGCGCGCTGACGATTCCGCCCGCGAACAATGCCCAGGCCAGTACGGTAACCAATTTCGCATCGCCGAATTGTTGTGCCAGCGTCGCGGCAGTGCAGGCGATGGCCGCGCTCCATATCAAGTAAAAGCTGATGACGACAGCGTTGGCCGTATAGGCGAATTTGCCGAGCACCAATTGCAGCAGCACCGCAGCAACGAGGGCAAGCGGCAGTTGCGTGATACGGGGCACAGCGAGTGCCGAGTGGCCATCGGCGCGAGGAACCGCGCAGATGCAGGCGATCAGGCCCAGCAGAAACGCCAGCCACTCGGTGTGAAACGAAGGGATAGGCTGGGTATGGAAGGGCTGCAGGAAGGGCAGGCTGACCATGAGTGCCAACGAGACCGGGGCAAGGATTTTCTCCTTTGCGCCAGGCGTGCCATTGCGCTGTTTTACGGTTTGTTCCATGGTGCCAGAAATGAAAAACGCCCTTGCTCTTGCGAGAAGGGCGCCGCGGGACTTGCAAGCCCTTCTTCAGTGAGAAGGGCCCGCTTGCCTGCTTTGCTTATTGCGACGCGCCCAGGCGCAATTGGCCGACGCCGTTGGCGCCCAACACATTGCCGGTCGTGTAGTGGCCGCCATAGTTGCCCGTGCCAAGCTGGCCTTGGGCGTTGCTGCCCGAGCTGATGACAGTACCGTCCTGCTGTATCAGGTAGACGTCGTTGGCACCGAAGCTGGCGCCAACGCCCGCTTTTGCTGCCACCAAGGCTGCGGGGGTAATGACCGAGCCGGTTTCGACCTTGCCGTCACCCAGCGCGCCTGTTGCACCATTACCCCAGGTTACAACCTTGCCTGAGGTATAGATTGCGCCGCTATTGTTGTCGCCGGCGAAAATGGACGTGCTTGCCTTCAGGCCGGTGATCTTTTGTGGCGTGGCGTTATAGGTGGTCGACAGCGGCTGGCCCAATTGACCCGAAGCGTTCGAACCCCATGCCCACACCGAACCATCGGTGGTCATGGCCAGAACGTGGTTGGCACCGACGGCGATGGATTGCACGTTGGCGATGCCGGCGATCTGTACCGGACCGGTGGCGTAGGCATTGTATGCAATGCCGGTACCGAGTTGGCCGCTGCTGTTGCTGCCGACGCCCCAGAGGGTGCCGTCGCTACGCAGTGCGATCAGGAAATTGCCAGCACCCGAAATGGCCTTCATGTTGGAAAGGCCGTTAACCAGTTGCGGTGCAATTTGCGCGTTCAAGTTGCCGATCGTACCCCAGCCCCAGACCATGCCGTTGGCATGCAAGGCTTCAGTATGGCCATTGCCGGCGGCGATCGCCTTGATACCGCTCATGCTGGGAACCTGCACTGCAGCCGATGCAACACCGGGGCGGCCGGTGCCGAGCACGTTGCCGGCGCTGTTGCCCCATGTGATGACGCGGCCGTCGGCGGTCAGCGCCACGGCATGATTGACACCGGTCTTGACCGACTGGATGCCGCTCAGGGTCGGGACCAGCATGGGCACGGTCGCGTTGGAGGCAGTTGTGTTGCCGTACAACTGGTTCTGGCTATTGTCGCCCCAGGAATACACTGTACCCTGGCTGTTCACCGCAACGACGAAGCTGCCGTTGGACGAAATGCGATTGGCGTTGTCCTGCGTGTTCGGGACGAACACACCCGACTTGATCGATTGGCTGTGTTCTTGCGTATTGAGCGAATCTTCGGATTGGCCGCCGCCGCAGGCGTTGAGCACAAGTGCGGCCATCAGCGACAAGGCGCCGACGTACATCTGCTTCTTCATGGAGTTCTTCCCTGGACTGTTGGTTTTATACGTGTACTCGAAATCACACGCCCACGGGATATTAAGGAGGAAGGAAAAAATCGTCAATGCCTGAAATGTAAATAGGTAAAAATAGTTGCACGAGGCCGGCAAATCCTGACCTGACTGTGAATTCTCATATTTTTAGAATTCACATTTCAATAGTTTTCTTGTCGATTCAATCAGACAATGACAGATCATCGGGCGGTTCGTCGAACCCGGCCGCCAGCAGCATTTCGGCCTCGTGCGCAGCGACGGGGCGCGAATAGAAGAAGCCTTGGCTGAATTCCGCGCCCATGGCGATCAGGATATTGGCTTGCACTTCAAGTTCGACGCCTTCGCAGATGACGTCTAGGCCCAGCTTGTGCGCCAGATGCACGATGGTTTCAACGAAGTGGCGGCCACGCAGGTCACTATGCAGGTTGCTGATGAAGGAACGGTCTATCTTCAGCGTATCAATCGGCAGGCGGTGCAGATAGGCGAGGGAAGAATACCCGGTACCGAAATCGTCGAGCAGCAGCAAGATACCCATTTCCTTGAGGCTGTTGAGCAATTCGATGGCGTGATCGGCTTCTTCCATCATCACGCTCTCGGTGATTTCGAGCTTGAGTTTGGCTGCATCGAGGCCACTTGCGGCTAATGCGCCTCGCACGTCGGCCAGCAATTCCGGGTGCAGCAACTGCCGGTTCGATAAATTGACGCTTACCGTCAAGGGCGGCAAGGCCGGGTCGCGCTGGTCATTCCATTTTTTGGCCTGGCGGCAGGCCTCATTGAGCACCAGCCGGCCAACCGGCACGATCAGTCCGGTCTCTTCCGCCACCGGAATGAATTCGTCGGGGGAAATCAAACCTTTGTCCGGATGGTTCCAGCGCACCAGGGCTTCAAAGCCGACCAACTCCATCGTGTTCATGCGGATGATGGGCTGATAGTAGACATGGAATTGCTCGAGTTCGACGGCACGGCGCAAATCCAGTTCCAGATCCATGCGGCGCACGGCACGGTCGTGGCTGGCCTGATCGAACACCACGAAGTTGCCGCCCCCTTGGGCCTTGCCGCGCATCATCGCCATGTTGGCGTCGCGGATGATATCGTCCGGCCTCTGCTGCAACTCGTCGCCGCCGCACATCACGATACCGAACGAGATGCTGGTGAATACTTCATGGCCGTCCAGCGAAAACGGTGCGGACAGCTTTTCCTGTATGCGGCTCGCCACCAGCAGCGAGGCCGGCACGTCACGGATGTCTTCCAGCAGCAGTGCGAACTCGTCGCCATCCATGCGCGCCGCCATGTCGGTCGGGCGGATGCAACTGCGGATGACGTTGGCCATGTTGATCAGCAGCAGGTCCCCCATGCGGTGTCCGAGTTTGTGGTTGACCACCTTGAGCCGGTCGATGCCGCTGTAGAGCACGGCAAATTGCAGGTCGTCGCGGCGCAGGCTGCGCTGCAGCGAGTGTTCCAGCCGGTCAATGAACAGGCGCCGGTTGGGCAAGCCGGTCAGCGCGTCAATGAAAGGTTCAGGCAGGCGTGCGTCATCTGTAGAAAGGTTGAACGCAGTTTCGTGGGCCGAGGCGTAATACAGCGTTTCACCGGCGTCATAGACCACGTTCCAGGCCACGCCAAGGTAACCGCCATCGCGCCTGCGGCAGCGCGTGGAAAAGCGTAATGTGGGGTGTTCTTCATCCAGGGTGGCCAGTTTTTCCAGCGCGGCAGCCCGGTCTTCTTCATGCAGCAATTCGGTAAAGTTGCAAGCGTGCAATTCGTCGAAGGTGTAGTTGAGTACGGAGGACCAGGCTTCGCTGATTACGCACAAGCCCATGTCGGGGCCGAACACGAGCAACAGCGTATCGGGCAGCTTGAAAAAAGCGCTCTCGATGATGGCTGCATGTGGCCGGGGTCGGAACATGGGTTCTCCATTTGCCCCGGTAGGGGCGCGTCCCCATTATGGCCCAAGCTATTTACGCAAAACCGGCTGTCGTTGTATTCGTGACAATGTTTAACAAACTGCGGCGATGCCGCCACAATCAACGCCAGGCTGAAGTGCGGTTTACTGCAATTGCTCGTTGGCGCCGCCCACCATGTGGAAGATATCCCACTTCACCTTTTGCGCCACGGCGCCATAGGCTTCGTCTTCATGGAGGAATTGCTGGTCCAGCCTGGCGGGGCCAAACAGGATGGTCTGGCCATCGGGAGAGACGATTTCATACCAGGCGTCGTAGCGGGCCGGCTGGTTGGCATCGTGATCGGCTTCGACCCAGGCGCGATAGGTATAACGGCCGAAGATGGTGTAGGTGTTTTTTTCGCCGCGGCGGTCGATCAGCACAACACCGACGTCGGTGAGGTAGGGCGGGGCGAGTTGCTGCTTGCGGCGACGGTCGTTGAAGGCCGGGCGGGCAATAGCTTTCTTGTCGGCGTCGGGCGTCATGATTTTCTCCTCTGGAGATTTTTTTCGATGACTCATGGTAGGTCCCTGCGCGCAAAAAAGCTGTGACGTATCTCCTGGTCCGCATGTACGGAATTACCCGCTGTTCACGGTAATACCGCCGGAAATGCCGTACGTGAAGTCTCTATTTTACCTGAAGCGGAAAAAACGCATGAGCATGCGATTTTCTGGCTCCAGACTGAGGCTGAAGGCTTACTTTCTGTTAATATCAGGTCGCGACTGTGAAATCCAACAAACCCCGATCTGTGACAAAAATAGCGGGCCGGTTCCAGGCAGGGGACGCAGCCGTCCGAGCGGCGATGTGATGCAATGTCTGAGTTCTACCGGGAGGCGCAGCAGGCACAACCATTGCTGTGTAAGCAGAATGAAGATCGATCAGAACACCGTATTCTGGGTATTTGTGTTGTTGCAGCCGGTGGGCGTTCTGGTCTACTGGCTGACTTCGCAACGCCATCCGCATTTGCGTGGCCCCGGCTGGTGGGCTTTGGGCTGCCTCCTGGCCATGATTGGCTTTGCCGGCGTGCTAATGCAGGAAAGCAATCTGCCTGCACTTCTTACCAATACCTTTGCCAATGCGCTGATCGTCGGTGCCACCATGTGCCTGTGGGCCGGCTTGCGCGTGTTTTTCGGGCGCGCAGTGTCACTGCCTATGCTATTTTGCCTGGTGCTGGCGGCCGGTGTGCTGCACGGCCTGTTCCTGCTCGAATGGGACAAGGTCGCCATCCGTTCCATCGTCGTGTCTGCCTTTAACGGCGGTGGCACGCTGCTCGGTTTTTATGAAGTGCTCAAGCAGCGCAAGACTTCGATGCGCATGGAAACGAATCTGCTTGGTGGCCTGTTGCTTGTCGACGGGGCCTTGCACATGGCACGCATCGGCGGCCTGTTGCTGATGGGGCAATCGCCGGGCTACGGCGAAGGCGGGATCGAGGGCGTGTTCATGTTGACCTTCCTCATCACGGGAATCGGCCGCCTGGTCATTTTCATTGCCCTGATTTCAGGGCGACTGGAAGATGAGCGCGAAGCCGCCAGCGCACAAATGGGCGCCAGCGAAATGCGCTTCCGCAAGCTGCTCGAAGTGATACCGGTCTCGGTGCAGGGCTACGGTGCCGACGGCGTGGCCCGTTACTGGAACAAGGCATCGGAAAACATCTACGGCTACAGCACGGCGGAAGCCCTGGGACAAAACCTGCTTGACCTGATCGTCCCTGCCGGCACGCACTGCAGTTTGCGTGACGACATGAGCCGGATATTCCTGACCGGGCAGGTGGCGCCGTCGGAAGAAGTCGTGCGCCAGCACAAGGACGGTTCGCGCGTAGCCGTCATTTCCAATCACGCCTTTGTCAGCGTGCCGGGCCGGCCATCGGAATTGTTCTGTGTCGACACCGACATTTCCGAACGCATCAAGGCTGAAGAAGAAATCCATAAGCTTGCCTATTACGACCCGTTGACGGGGCTGCCCAACCGGCGCCTGCTGTTTGACCGCCTGGAGCACTTGATCCGCTCCGGCCAGCACGCGGGCCAGCATCATGCGCTGATCTGTATCGACCTCGATAATTTCAAGACCTTGAACGACAATCTTGGCCACCACATCGGCGACCTGCTGCTGCAGCAGGTCGGTGCCCGCCTGCTCGAATGCGTCGAGAGCGACGACATGGTGGCACGCTTCGGCGGCGACGAATTCCTGGTGCTGCTGACGCGCTTGGGTGCACAGCGCGGCGCGGCGGCTTCCAAGGCGGAAGCGCAATGCCGCAAGATACTGGACTCGCTCAATCGGGACTACCGGCTTGGCAGTTACGAAGCCGCCAGCACCCCGAGTCTTGGCGTGACGCTGTTTGCCGACCACGATGGCACGATTGAAGACTTGCTCAAGCGTGCCGACCTCGCCATGTATGAGGCCAAGGCGGCTGGTCGCAATACGCTGCGCTTCTTCGATCCGCGCATGGAAGCCATGGTGACCGAGCGCGCGGCGCTCGAAGCCGGTTTGCGCGAAGCCTTGCAAAAGGAGCAGTTCGTCATCTATTACCAGGACCAGGTCGACGGCGAAGGTTGTTTGACCGGGGTTGAAGCCTTGCTGCGCTGGCGCCATCCGGAGCGCGGCATCGTCGGCCCGATGCAATTCATAGGCTTGGCTGAAGACACCGGCTTGATCCATGCGCTTGGCCGCTGGGTGCTGGACCGGGCCTGCCTGCAATTGCGTGCCTGGGCCGGCGAACCCGATATGGCCGACTTGACCGTTGCGGTCAACGTCAGCGCGCGCCAATTCCATCATCCCGATTTCGTTGAACAAGTCCTGACGGCATTGGAAGAAGCCGGTGCGCGACCCCGGTTGCTCAAGCTTGAATTGACCGAGAGCCTGCTGCTGGAAGACGTGGCCGACGTCATCGCCAAGATGACGGTATTGAAGGAGCATGGCGTCACGTTCTCGCTGGACGACTTCGGCACTGGGTATTCATCGCTGTCTTATCTGAAGCGCTTGCCGCTGGACCAGTTGAAGATCGACCGTTCCTTCGTGCACGACGTCACGACCAACCAGAATGATGCGACCATCGTGCGCACCATCGTTGCGTTGGGCCACAGTCTCGGGCTGGAAGTCATTGCCGAAGGTGTGGAAACCGAAGAACAGCGCAAATTCCTGGCCGGCATCGGCTGCTATGCCTACCAGGGTTTCCGCTACAGCCGGCCCATGCCGGTCGAAGAGTTCAACCGTGTTGCCGAGCGCGGCCTGATGTTGCGTCGGCGCGCATGATGCATCACCCAGGAAAATGAGCGGACACGATACCAGCACAGAACCTGGCACGACCTTCATGGCCGTCGCCATTCCGCCGCGCCCGGCATTGTTCATGGCATTGCAGCGCGAATTGCGCAAGGAAGAAAAGGATATCCGCCGCATCGCAGAGTTGATCAACCGCGACGTGGGCATGGCGGCCAAGCTGCTTGAAACCACCAACTCGGCCTTCTTTGGCCTGCGCCGGCAGGTCAATACCGTGGCCGACGCGATTCAATTGATTGGCACCGACCATTGCACGGCGGTGATGTCGGGCTTGATCACGAAGAAGGCGTTGGGCATGGGCGCGATGATGATGGCGCGCTTTTGGGATGTATCGGAAAAGCGCGCCAAGGGCATGAGTTTCCTGGCCAGGGAAATGCGCATCGCCGAACCCCAACTGGCCTACAGCTTCGGCCTGTTTTGCGATATCGGCATTCCCTTGATGAAGGCCGCCTTTCCCAATTATGGCGAAACCCTGGCCATTGCCAACCAGTGCGGCGCCTTGCAATTCCTGGCGGTGGAAACCGAACGCCATGGCGTCGACCATGCCGGTATTGGTGCCATGCTGGCCATGCGCTGGTCGCTCGACGATGAAGTGGTGGCTGCCATCGGCATGCATCACGACTATGAAAAACTGTACGATGAATCGATCTCCGGTACCACGCGTGCGCTGGTTGCCTTGAACGGCGTGGTGGAAAAGGCGATCCAGGAATTTCGCGGCGAGGAAGAGTCGCACGAATGGGTTGAAGCAGGGCGCATTGCCTCGGAAGCGCTCGACCTCGGAGACGCCGAGGTCGAGGAATTCTGCGTCAGCCTGAAAGAGAACTTGCGCGCCTAGCTTCTGGTTTTGCGCAGGCTCAATGCATGCTCAACACAAGTACCAGAATCAGGAACAGCACCAGCACGATCGACGCCACAAAGGTCAGGGCCATGGTGCGCCACAGCGCCGAAAAAATTCCCAGTCCATACGTGCCGCGCAAATGCACGAACATGTGTATGGGTGGCACGAATATGGCCAGCATGGCCGCAAACCCGCCCCAGCCGGCCATGCCCGTCAACATCACCGTGTCGAACAGCAGCGACATGAAGCACAAGGAATAGAGCACGAAGACCGCATGGTCGAACATGGCGACGCCGCGGCGCCAGAAAAACATCAGCCAGAGGAAGGGCAGGGAAATCGGCACCAGCATGAAGGAATACTTGTAGGTCGTATTCTTCAGCTTGTACAGGGCCAGTTCCGGGTTGTTCAGCGAATGCTTGATTGCGGCATCGATTTCCGGCACGTCGGAATGGATCCAGTTCTTGTTCTTGAGTTTGTCCGACACCCGGTCGACCCAGCTCCAATCGGCGCCCTTGACGCCACGTTCATGGGCTACGGCATCGATGGCCGCCTGCAATTGGCTGGTATGCGCCTCGTCACTTGACTTTGTTGCCGTGCCGCCTGCCGACGTTGCCGTGGTCGATGCTGAAGCCGATGCGGCAGCTGACGTCACAGCCGGTGCGGCCTGGTGTTCTTCCTTGCTGGCTTCCTTCGCGAGTTCGATTGCCTCAAGCAGTTTGGCCGATTCCGCTTTGAAACGCAGCAAATCTTCGTCGGCGTTCTTCTGGTCCTGGAGCGCCTCGTCAAGCGTTTCCTGCAACTCGGAAAGGTCGCCTCCCTGTTTGCGTGCCTCTTCCAATGCCGCACTTGCCTTGTCTACCGCGGCCTTGGCGTCCGCCGCTTCCTTGGTCTGTTCCGCGATATTGCTCTGGATGGCGGTGATGGCGTCGGCCGTCTTCAGGCCCTTGCCATCGCCGGTTTTCTCTCTGCCGCCAAGCGACGCGACGAAGAACATCAGGAATACCATGAACAGGAAGAGCGCCAGCGGCGACACGTAAGTCTTGCGCTGGCCGTCAATGAAACGCCGCGTCAGCACGCCGGGCTTGAAGATCAGCAGCGGAATGGTGCGCCAGCCCTTCGCTTCGAAGTGGAACAGGCCATGCAGCAATTCTTCGATCAGGTGCAGCAGCGAACGATGGATATGGGCTTGCTGGCCGCACATGCGGCAAAACGGGCCGGTCAGGGGCGCCTGGCAATTGGCGCAATTGCCATGGGCCTCATGGCCGTCGTGTCCGTTCCCTTCATCGATGGCTACTGCGGCCAGCGTTGCCGTTGAGAGGGCACCGACCGATTCCAGTTCATCACTCATGACATGCCTTTTTATTCTCGGAAGTGCGATTGTGCAACAAGCCCGGCCCGGACTCAAGCCTGCGTGTGCAGCCAGGTGCGGAAGGAGCGGACTTTGGCTGAATTGGCGTGTTCGCGCCGACACACGATCCAGAACGAAAACGGGCTGGGGATTGCCTGCGCAAACGGCCTGATCAAGCGTCCGGCAGCGAGATCGCCGGCCACGAGAGGCGATAGCGCCAATGCAATGCCATGTCCGGCCAACGCCGCTTCCAGGGCCATGTGCGAGGAATCGTAGACCGGGCCGCTGGCTGCTTCGCCCCCCCTTGCCTTGGCAGTAGCCAGCCAGTCGGCCCAGTTCGGCAAGCCTTTCACGGCGGTTTCTATATGGATCAGGGTGTGGCGCTTCAAGTCGGAAGGTTTCTTGAGCGGCGCATCCGCTTTTGCCAGCAATGTCGGGCTGCAGACCGGGAAGACTTCCACCGGCATCAGCAACTCGACATGCTGGCCGGGGTAATTGCCGTCACCATAGCGCAGGCCGATATCAATGTCTTCGCTGGCGAAATTGACGAGCCGGTCAATCGCATCGACCCGCACTTTGAGTTTGGGATGGTGTGCTTCGAAGTCGCCCAGGCGCGGCACCAGCCATTTGGCGGCAAACGAGCGCATGGCTGAAATACGGATCGTGGAACGTGCTCTCTGCGCAGGTTGCCCAAAGGCTGCATCGAGACGCGCGAACACATCATGCAGCTTGGCTGCCAGCTCGCGGCCGGGCTCGGTCAATGCAACCTGCCGGTTGTAACGTTCGAACAATTGCACGCCGAGGAATTCTTCGAGCCGCTTCACCTGGTGGCTGACGGCAGTCGGGGTCACATGCAATTCCTCTGCTGCTTGCTGGAAACTCAGGTGTCGCGCTGCCACTTCGAAGCTGCGTGCGGCAATCAGGGGTGGGCGAGGCTTGATGGACGGGTTCTTGGTCATGGTTGGGTTTCTCGCGGAGACCGGTCAACGGAGACTGGCCAAGTATATCAGCTGAATTTTATTCATGCGAAGCAAAAAGGTTTCATTTGCGAGCCCTTCCTGCCCCGGCCTAGGGCGTGTTGACATTTGACGACATGGCAGCAGAAAAATGAAGCCAAGGCTGTTAACTTTTCACGGTTTGTGTTTACATCCTTACTTTTGGGCGCGAGAAGGATGTTGCGAATGTTGTTGCGAGACGAT
>Ga0134128_10000462_pt1 | contig 56732 bp, 92 predicted proteins | sample KB31754_FD_96462 | JGI IMG/M metagenome (GOLD analysis project Ga0134128, IMG submission 96462) | Terrestrial soil microbial communities with excess Nitrogen fertilizer from Kellogg Biological Station, Michigan, USA - KB3-175-4 | ecosystem: Environmental > Terrestrial > Soil > Unclassified ... | reverse complement strand
CGGTTTCCTCCGGTGTCTGTACGCGAGCGAACGGAGAAACTTTGCCGTCATCCAAGTCTCCCTGGTATTTGAGGCCGGGACCAATCTGCTCTCCCTCTTCCATCACTCCCTCCCTTTCGCATCACCAAGTGTTTTCAAAGCATCAACTAACGAATCAACTGCGATTTTCTTTTTGCTCTTTGTCACGTCCGTGTCAGTCCACGGTTTGAACATTTTATGTACGTGACTCTTCTCCCACGCGACTACTTTGCTAATGCGTCCGCGCCGTTCGTTGCGCGCTTTCTTGCGCTGTCGATCTAAATAGTTGAGCTTGCGTAACCGGCCCTGCTTGCGTCGTCTCACTTTGGCGTCACCCCTAATCCGTGGCAGTCTTGGCATGGGCGCTTTACTTGTTCCTGTTGCCCATGCCCATTATTCTGCCAGATACATAAATGCCCAAGACCTTTACATACCCAGCAGATTTTCATTTGCTTGCCGATTCTTTACTCGAACCCATAAACTGGATTGGTCCAGATTTACCTTCGTATTCGCGGATAAAGTCGAGCGCTGCTTTATGATCTAGCGCATCAGCAATCCTGTGAAGCTCAAGCCAACATCCCATAAGGAGACCACCAAAGGCGTTGACAAACCGCTCGCCTTCGTCGTCGCCGGACTCGCGTAGTCGCTTGCCAATGATGGCGAAGTTATCTGCAACGCTCCTAACTTCTGCCCCAAACCGATCATTATCGCTTTTGCTTGTACTCGCGTTGGCTTCATCCTGTGGTGTGCGCGTCGCTTTCGTACTGGACCGTCTGGCCTGCGCTTTTTTCCTGACAACCTTCGCCATTCCACAACTCCTGTCCATGTGCAACTTGCGTTTGATAAATATTCTGCTACTGGCATCCATAAGTCGATCCTACGTGGAACTCCATTTACTGCATCGCCGCCTCCTCCGATATCTCGCTTGCGAACCACGGCCATCCTGTGCGTGCTTTTGTCTCGTAGTAAAATGCCCTCATCGTAACGTAAGTTCCCCATAGCTGTACCCATGTCCAACTCGGCAAAGGACCAGGGCACAGAATTGAGATTGTCTCCTCGATAGCCTGTCGATCCATACTCACATTTTCCTCCGTAGACGCTTGCTCCTGCGACCTGCCAAGCAGATGCCGAAGCAGAAAGCAAGAATAAACAGAGCCCAAATAGCGAGAGCAATATATACGGTTTCCATGGCTTGATACCTCTCACACTCCTAGATTGATTACAGAACTCGGCCCGCTGTCGGGTAGTACATCCACTCTTCATAATTGATCTGATCGAACCTACCTTCTTCAACACGTTTACGGATAGTGCAACCACGATCAAATTTGGCGTTGAATGGGCAGTGGCCTAGCTGAAAACACACAGGCTTGAAAACTCCTGATCCTGCAATTAGCTCAAACTGCCATTTATTCCATTTCTGTACTATCGGTGCGTGCACGCTGCGCGGTTCGTACTGTGGTGGCGAGTAGTCGTGGATGGCCTTGACGATGCCTGCGAACACTGCCCGCCACTCGTACTGTGCCTGAGTGCACAGGCGATTGCCCGCGTGCTCTAGTAGATTGCGGAGGTTGGTCTTGTAATTGAGACGTGTGGTGATGGCGTGCGGTAGTAGACCCCGCGCATCCTCGGCGGGAACACCTTCACCGATCAGAGCGTTGTAAACCTCCTCTAAGTTCTCGGTTGTAAGCAACCACATATCCCTAGCACGTTTCTTGTCCCCGCCCTGTAGGGACGGTGGGAGCGCTACCTCCTTCGACATTTCGCCCTTGACCGCGAAGCGTAGGGACTCCTGCGCATAGACTGCGGTCCTCTGACGCACCATCTGGTGAGTATTACTGCGCGTGACGCCCTCGATAAAGAAATGAAGGTCCACGAACTCTAGCGGTGCCTTTAGGTGTGTCTCGTTTACCTGCTGCCAGGCAGCTTCGCGTTCTTCGTCCGTGATGTCCTTTAGGGCATATGTGGGCTTGCCTTCATACATCCTGCACGCCGCCGCAATGGCTCCTAGCGGGTCAGGAGTCGCGCTCAAAAGGTGCACCTGTGGTTCTATGCTCTGCATTGGCGCCGCATCATACATCGCCTTATCGGCCCAGTTTGCTATCTCTTCTTTCATTGCGCCTCCTAATTCGTTCTTTATTTTCGCAGGTCATACAATAGCGTCTACCATTATTGCGTACAGTATATGATCCTTTGCATTTTGGGCAAAAGAAGTATTGCGGTTGTACTGCGTCATGGTGAAACTACCCACATGTTTTTTATGTATATTTCACGGGACGTGCGCCACCCCGGCTTTATCCCCTCGACAACTATAGCATCGTGCCCTAGTCGTAAGCCCCACAGGGCCTCGCGGAAATGTGGATACTTGAACCTGTCGATGCGAACTGCAATCTGCTCTTCACCATCGGTAGCCCTCATTATCATTAGCTCGTTTAGCTCTGGATGTTTTATCTCATCGCGTTTTAGCTCATCGCCGCCGTGCGCGCGGTTGTGCTCGTAGATGTCGCGCAGATTGCGTGTGATTGCAATGCCAACCCACACCACCCGTGTGTCGCTACCGCGTGCGTGAGGAACCTCCATGCTTGTGTGCGTTGCCTGCGGGATGCCCCACCGAGTAAGGTTACGCTTTACCTCTGCGATCATTTTGCTTAGCTTCAGGACCTCAAATGGGTCATCCATTTTCTCTAGTTCTTCCATCTTGGCTACTGTCTTCGGACCAATACCGGGCACTGCCAAATAGGTTTTCCAGTCTTTTACTACACCATTGCTTTCGCGGTACTCGATAGCGCGTGCTCCGACTGCTGCTGCTCCTCCCTGTCGCCAACCGCTCTGAAGCCCGGAGTTTGTAGCTCTCCAATCCACCCCGCTTCTAGTCGGATGGGGCGGCAGGATTCGTATTGGTGCGCGTTTTCCCCGGCCTGCCGCAGCATCGCGTAGCAGTATGGCGTGGCGACCCATCTTGATGCTGGCATCTTTCTGTCCCTTCGGTTTTTTGTCGGACATCTTCTGAAGACTGGCGGCATAGAAGATAATTGGGTAGAGACGCTTTATCCACATTGTCCAATAAGCTAACATGCCGTAGCTAACACAATGGGCAGCGTTGAAGGCGTAGGTGCCGGACGTTATGCACAGAGACCAAATCAATTTAGCGATTTCCTTGTTGATCGGCTCACCACCGTTACGTTTGTGGTATTCCTTAGCGCCCTCCCAAAACCTAGCCCACTGCCTGTTGAACTCTTCTACTCCAAGGCTCTTGGAAATAATTCGGCGTATATAGCTAGCATGTGTCCAGTCAAAATTACCGACCTCGGTGACGACTCGCAAAATCTGCTCCTGATATACGATCTGGTGGTGAGTGTCGGCCGTGATGGAGTCCAAAGCAGGGTGAATAAGCTCCGGCTTCTTCGAGCCACGCTTGATCTCGATATACTCATCTGCGGCTCCATTGTGAAGGGGGCCTGGTCGGGAGAGTGCATTGACGTCGCATATCTCCTTGAAGCTATCGGGTTTGAGTGCTCCACAAACCGACCGCATGGCAAGACCGTCGAACTGGAATACACCTGTAACATCATTCTCACGGAACCCATCTAAAACCTCCTCCATATCTAATAGTAAATTGTAGAGAAAAGTCAGCGGCTTGCCGATCTGCCTTAGACTCTCAGCGATCATCGCTAGCGTCTTCAGCCCTAGATAGTCGAGCTTTAGCAAGCCCTGTCGCTCGGCATCGTACTTATCCATGCTGACGCAGGAGATAAGCTGCTTGTTGACAATGCGCGAATATACCGCGCACATCTCTTCAATTGGCCTGTTACTAATTACCAGACCTGCCGCATGTACTCCGAACCCCTTGACGTTACCCTCTAGATCCATTGCCTTGTATAGATCGGGGTGCTTCTCGAACACTGCTCGCGCGTCCTCGAACTGTTCGGCGGTATCTTCAATCGTAGCGCTCGCACGGATGTCACCTGACGAGCGCTCAATTAGTCGAGCCTTGACAATCTCGATTTCAAATTTTGGAATCTGAAATACTCTTCCCACATCATCAAGAGCAAGGCGAGACTTATAGTAAGTGAAGGTCCCGATATTGCTAACGCAACGCTCGCCATACTTACCAACCATGTACTCGCGCACAAGGTGACGGCGGTCACTATCAAAGTCAACATCAATATCAGGTAAATCAGCACGGCTGACATCTATGAACCTCTCGAACACTAGATTGGGGAATAGCATCGGGTTTACCTCAGTGATGCGCAGGCAGTAAGTAACTAAGCTCCCGGCTGCACTACCTCGGCAGTGACATGGTATTTCATTTTCCTTAGCGTATACAATTGAGTCGGCAACGATGAGCAAGTAACCGACGAATCCCTTTTTCTCAATGATCTCCATCTCATAGAGCAGACGCGCACGATATCTCTCTCTCTCATTTCTTGGTAACTTATTGAAGCCTCGATACCTCCACCCCTCCTTTATTAGATGGCGCCAAAATTTGATCGCAGTATCGAATCCAACAGGTAGCGGAAACTCGACCATTGGCAACTTTGGCAGAGTAACGTTGCACTGCTGCGCGATAACCTCTGTATTTATGATGGCCTCGCTGGCGGCTCTTTTACTAAGTCCCGTGTCAACCAATCGCCTAAATAGCGCGCGATCCGTGGGTGGTGGGCACAGAGGTACTGTATAACCCCAAGACCTAATCTGCTCCTCCAAAGTCTTCTTCTCACCCGGCCTGACATTGTGGAGGACCTGCTGAAGCTCAACCTCCTCTGGAGCGGTGTAGTGACAATCCATACTCCCCACCAGCGGAATGTGTAACTCGTTCGATAGACGCTCTGCCATGGGAGCGAATCGTTTGGTGGCGGAAAGCTCGGGAAATCCCTGAACCTCAATGTAGTAACTGCCCTCAAACTTTCGCTTGAACCATTCAGCGACTTTACGCGCCCGCTCATAACTCGCATCCTCTTCCTTTATCATCTTACCACCAACTGCTGAGCAATGCAATAAACTTCCCTGACAACCACTTAGTATAATGAGCCCTTTTCGGTGACGATAGAGCATCTCACCGGAAATGGTAGCGTGATAATGAAAACCCTCAGAGAAAGACTTGGTGACGAGCTGAAGTAGATTTCGATACCCTTCCTGTGTTGCGGCCAATACGGTAAGGTGATACTTACTCTGCGTCGCATGTTCTCCAACCCTCCCTGTGTAGAACTCACATCCGAAGATCGCCTTGATGTTGTGCTTTTCTGCCGCTGCCTCGAACTTGACGTGACTGTCGATGTTGCCGTGCTCGGTCATCGCCAACCCACTCATGTTTATCTCGGTGGCCCTCCTAACGTGCGCCTCCGGTAGCTGATATCCGTCCATATAAGAGCCTAGAGTCGAGTGGTGGTGGAGGGACACAAAGCGCATCGGCTTTAGCCCTACGTGCGCCCTTGCCGCCGCTCTCTGGCGCCGCTGCGCTCGCACAGTTACCGTCTGATGTTCGTGTGAACACTCTGACTTCTGCCGCCCTGCAAAGGCAGCGCTCTTAGTTAGGTCTACCTTATCGCCCATTACTTGCCTTTACCTATTTTGCGCCAACGTTCGTGACGTTCGTCTCGCACTTTATTATCTCTAAAGCTATAACAATCCTCAGCAATTGCTCCCATCTTTATTGCCTGCAAGCGCTTAGCACGACTTACATCATAGTGTGGTACAGACTTATTCTGAAACCAACTTCTTCGCAATCCTAAACGTGCGGCGAAATGATGAAGCTCCGGTAATTTATCAGCCTCTAAATGACTCATCGTCATGTTGCTAAAAGGGATTTCTGCGTTGTCAACGTAGACTGCCATTATCGTTCCAAGTCTGGAAGATTCTCTATCTCTTTAGCCAGGTCATCCCAATCGACAACCTTGATGCAATGTAGGGAATAAAACAAGGCAGGTCGCTTCGGATCGACAACCCATATTGGCGGCTTACCATTAGGTAGCTGTTCGTTACTTAGCATCTTGCCCATCTTGTAACCTATCTCCATCGACAAACCACGACCGTCAGGATACAATGCAATCAAAATATCTGCTCGCTCTACGCCTGCAAGCTCCATGTGCGCTAGCTCCTGCTTGCGCCAAGTCTCCGAAGCGTGTGGGTCGATCTTATGTGTGGTCCAATCGAACGTTATCTTATGTCCACAACGCGCTACGTGCGCCTGCACCTGCCGCACGCGCTCGATAGACGTGTCATCTATCGCGCCTCCCACGTATATCTTCATAGCGGTTTCCTCATTTTGCGGGTTATCTCGTCTAGTTCGGCGTTGAGTTTTGCATCACCATAGTGCTTGGCTAGCCAGCGCATCGTGTAATCAATTACGCTTGCACACCACGGGATGTCTGGATCGTTAGTTTCTCCGTTAGGCTCGAAGCGCATGTGAGCACACTTACGCGCCAGCATGTCGAGTTTCGCCCCATACTGTAAAGCAATGCTCGTCATCATTGCGAATCCCTGCGTCCACCCCTCTAGCGTGCTGCCCTCCTTTCCAAATCCATGATAGAAAACCTCCCCCAAATGTCCGTCCTCGAAGCCGTTCGCTGTGATGTAACCCTCTACGCCGCCGACCTCTAGCTTGACTGTCGGACCGCTGCGCGTGCCCTGTAGCGTGCGCCGCTCAGGACCTACAGCGCCCTCCATCGAATCCTCTGCGTGTTTGTCGCGCTGCGTCATGTGGTCCTTCCAAGCCTGCGCTACAGCTTTTTTCATAGGGTCGCCTTCTGCGGCTTCTTTCTTACTTATCATTTTGGCCTGTCTGTCTTATCTACCTCGATACCAACATTCTCTAAATCCTCGCGCAATGCGCTGGCGCTGCTACTAGCATCTTCTTCTTCATCAACTGCATCCCAATAGTCCTCAATCATTTTCTCTATCTCTTTCTTAGCCATGCCCCTTTTCTCTTTTCTTTGCAGTTGGGTGTAGTTTTCTCTGTCGTTTTTTGGAGCCAGACATTGGCTTTTGCTGATGACTTTGCTTCTCTCTGCCTAGTTTATCAATACGACAGTCGGGCACAGAACGCGCCATAATTCACCAAGTCAAGAGCGTCGTCAACTGCCTTGTCTTTTATCTGCTGCTCATGGTCGGCTTCTTTGAATCCCTCCTCTGGATCATCAGCCACAAACGGACCTGCGAGGTTGTGCGAATGATTATTCATGCGCGCAGCCTTACTCTTGGCGTGCATTGCTACATCGGGCAGGCCATACTCTTTCCACAGTCCATTGTATGTTATTTCGCGGTCATGATTTATTGACAGTGCGCGCAGGAAGATAACCGCCTGCTCCAGGTACGTGTCGCCAAACGGTACATCTACCGCCTCACACATTGTCTCTGCTGTGTGGCGCTCAATTTCAGTTATGTGCATCGTGGTGTGTCCTCCAATACTTGATAGACTCTTTCATTATTGATGAAGCTATAGGAAGGTTCTCCACCCACCAGGGACGAGTTACACCGCTGTTGAAAACTGTCTTGCGTAGCAGCGGTATGTCCTCGCCAAAGGCTGCCGCTGCTGCGTCGTACTGCTCGGGTAGGTCATCGAGTACCGATACAACGCGCTCGGGATCGACTAGATCAGCTAGCACTTTGTACTTGTCCTCATCGTACAAAATACCATCATACTCGATACCATATAATGCCAGCCAGTGGCGTGTATCAGGGTCCACATTATCTAAGCGTAGGTAAGGGCGAGTGGTGGTGAGCCAGACCTCTGCGCCTGCCTCGCGTACACCTGCGACTAGCTCTGGTGCATAATCAAATAGAGGCATCGACCGCTTCATCCCACCCTGGCGGTAGGCGAGCTTGATGAGACGGAACGTTGTTACATCAACCTCAAACGTTTTACAAAACCAAATACGAAAATGCTCAGCGCCATCGTACTTCCACATTTTCGATTTAGATTCTATCCCTAGCCAGCTACAGGCGAAATTGATTAGGTGCGAATGGTAGTCTCCTAGCGTGCCATCGATGTCGATAGCAACGATAGGCTTGATTATCTCTTTACAGCGCGTGCAGAGCATCACAGGCCCCTTTGTATGCGGTGTGGACTAGGATTCCCTTCTTCCACTGTCCGAACCTCCCGAGGCGGATTATTTTAGGGTTGCAATCACAGTTGGTGTTGATTGGCTTGAAGCCATGTAGTACGTCTTTGCCACCAGCAATGCTGTTTAGTTCCTAGGTGTGGTGCCCTGCGTACTCTGTCTGCTCCACACCGAAGATACGGCTAGTCCGATACCACCGTTTGCTAAGGTCTCCGTTATATACCACTACATTCTCAAAGCTGGCTAATGGTTCTTTAGCTGCGTATCCGCCAGTAAAAACCACATGCTGGCTGTTGAAAAAGTGATGCTCTGGATCGACGCACAGGACGCGCGCAGGTATCGTACTAAACACCACATCATAGTCGGAAACAATATCTGCCAAGGGTGAATCTCTATGCCCAAACGCAGCATGTGCAATCTTGTGGCTATACAACGCCCACAGCATGTCATACATTGCTACTATCGGCCACGCTGACTTTGGACCCTCTTTGAAAAGGTCCCAACTGCAAGGTGCATCTGGTTTACCGTACACCTTCTCTGCGTAGCCCTTGCGTGTGCCGACCTTGACAAACGTTATGGTCTTACGTTTAGCTGGATTAGTTAGATGTGGAATCGGTGCATGTAAATACTGCGCGCCTCTCATTACACTCTTCTCATCCTTACTATAGCAATCAACATGATAGCCAGCGAGCTTGGCGGCATGTACCGCGAGCAAGCCCGCAGGTCCGCACCCTAGCACTGCAACTCTCATGCTGGCCTCCCTTCGATCAATCGCTGTGCGACAACGCCGACCACAAAGAAATGCAAGAGCATCGTCATTACGGCGGCTTCGTCGCGCGGGTCGATATTTGGTGTGTATTCTTTGAACAATATCTGCTTGTGGTGCTTAGCGAAGCTCTCGAAAGCCTCAGGGTCTACGCGCGCCCTTGCAAGCACGCGCTCATGCGCCTGCATCCCTGCCACCAGCTTGTAGGTGCGAGACAGGGCTTCCTCTGCCTCCATTAGATGCTCACCATTTATCATCGGCCTGCTGCTTTATCTCAATTTTGACTACTTTCTCATCAACTGGCAACACTATCAAACACTCAATAGTCTCTGCTCCGATTTTCCACTGCGCCTCAGTCATCATCTTTACAAGCTGATGGAACGTTAGCTCGGGATGCTGCAACGCTAGCTTCTGCATAGCCCAAGCGCCCATGTTTGATGTAGGTACGTCACTCATTTTATTTCCCTGAGCATCTCATGTAATGGCCCTGTGATGTAATAGAAACCACCTTCAGTTCGGATCATCCCGCTTTCATGCAATGTGCTGATTAGTCCCTTCGCCTCGTCTCGGTCTAAGTTCAGTACCTCCTCTAGATCGATGCGCTTGAACTTTGAAGCGCCCCGTAGATAGCCGACAAGCCCATCTGTGCGCGACTGTAAGAACCCTTTGATCTCATCTAGGTTGCTGTGGTCGCGCGCCTTTGAATCGAGTTTGATCGCTTCTTTGCTTAGGTCTGCGTAACCAAATCCATCCATCCGGTACAGCATATCAACGAACGCCATCGCATCTTCGACATGCTCAACGCGCACAACGATGTTTTCAAATGTCGAGTCTGTGCTAAACAACCGGGCGGCAAGCGCAACCGCAACCCGTGCGATCTTCACGCGGATATTTGCAAACTGTACCAGCGGTGGGTCATCTGTATATCTCTCGCCGAACTCTTTAGCGCAGTCGTACACTGCTGCCTCTGCACCGCTCGCCCACCGTATCTGCTCGGGCTTACGCGACCAGACCCATCGCACCAACATGCTGCACGCCTCGGAGCCATAGGTGAGTTTACTCTCTTCGTGGCTCCGGTTTATTTCCTCGCTCCCAACTTCATCAGAGCGCACAGACATAGCAAAATCAAACCTTGCAATATCCTCGCTATTACCAATAAGTGGCTTGATAGCGCGTACTCCGTAGGTATAATCAGACATCCTAGTATCACGAGGATTACCAAGCCAAACGAGTCGTGTTCTAGCATAAGTGCGCTCCTGCTCTATCATTGTTAGTTCAGCAGTGCCACTAGATCGTACACTGCTCATCTTTGCTATCTGTTCCTGCGTTAGTCCCGAGACCTCATCGAGCACAACTAGACGGCGGTCGTTCAGCGGGACTGTTCCCCATTTGATAGTCCACTCTCGCCCTGCTCCAAACTGCTTAGCTCCGCCAATAATACCGGCAAATGTCGCGGACTCACAGGAAATGATCTCGCCTGCTCGATAATGGCGGCTAATCTTCTCCGCCGCCTCAGACTTACCAGTACGAGTATCACCCACGACAAGCAATTCGAGCCAACCACGACCAATACGGCTACCGTCAAAGTCGAAAGATAGAGCACTATGCCAAACAAGATCAAGTGCAGCGTGCAACTCAGGGCGACCATATATCTTCGTAATGTGTGCTGCGATATCACGGCTTATCCTTCCTAGCTTCTTTAGTGGACGTTCTCCTTTTTTCGGCCGGAATATCTTTAGCTGATTAGCTATCTCCGGTGTTACATCAAAGTGATCAACGCTTGTCTGTAGCTTATTGATTTCCCAAGCCTGGAAGCTGTTTAGCTGCCGCCGTGGATCATTGAAGAGAGAGCCGACAACACGGACGGTTGTGTTGGTGCTGCTGTCATGCCGCCCGACTGAGATTATCTTGATATTCTTGTAGTCCTCTCCTTTACCATTGCTGTGGTCGATGCTCGGTCGTGCGAATAGCTCCTCAACACTCTGCTTGTCAGTTGTCTCAATTACCAATTTGTTACATTTGGGTATACCATATAGTTCACGTAGTAACTCAAACACCTGCTTATCGGTGCTCTCTACTAGCGACAAGATCACAGGGTCGTTAGGCGGTACAATCAGTACGTCCTCGCCGTGCTTAGGATAGAGCGGACAGACGGCGCACTTCTCGCCTGCGTCGCGGGTACAAGTGAGCAGGTTTTTGTGCGGTACGTTGTAACCCGGCTCGCGCTTACCTGTGATCGTTACAGTAAGCTCCAATGGGATGCCGACATTTGAAGCATCGAAGGCATCAATGACTGCCGCCTGTCCCTCGCCAACTTTCTTTATCTCCTCTTCGGCGTGAGACAGGTCGGAGGCTTCTGCTAGTAACTCCCAAAAATCGCGCTTATCATACTCTAACCAGAAGTCAGTTAGGTCCTTGCCGTGCTTTGGCCTAAGCGGATATGGTAGTGTGATAGTGTGTATCTCGCGTGCGGTGCGCTGTAGTGCTCGGCGCACCTTGCGGTTGGCGTCCTGTCCGGCAGAATCCATATCATGGCAGAGGAGTACAACCCTGTCCTGAAAATAAGAGCCCCACTCTGGCTTCCAAGTCGATGCCGAAGCCGTGCGTGTAATTGCCGGATAACCATTCTGGATACTGATGAGCGCATCTAACTCACCCTCGCAGATAATGATGTTGTGTGGATCGGATGCAAGCACTTTCATCGGATAGAGTTCGGGCTTGCCCTTTCCTGCAACACTCCATATCTTCCTAGTACCGGGACCTGGGTTTAATGTGTAACGGCGGATATTTACTAGCTCTCCGTCTGCGTTTCGTATCGGTATCGCATAGCATTTTCGTTCCTTGTCCCAACCTAGTTCGTAGTCTTTGATTGTTTTCTCTTCGAGCCCACGCACGATCATCAGTCCATCGACTGCCTCATCTGATGCCCATAGGCTACTAATCCATCCCGCAACAGCACCATCAGAGATTTTCTCAGCAGATCGGGGTTTGCTATTTGATCTGCCAGAATGTCCATTCGATGCTGCGGTGGGAGGATCGACCCACTCGGACCGTCGCTCGATAAGGTCGATAACCCTCCCGCCTCCGCATCCCTTCTGGCAGTTCCAAACACCTGCGTCGAGATTGATTCCACTGGACCGCTGATTATCTTCGTGGAGTGGGCAGTACATATCCCACTCCCAGTGTTCATCTTCTCCTCGGATCGTAGGTTTTTCTCCAACAAGATATGGGGCGAGTAAGTCGAGATGTTTTTTGGAAACAGCACGCATACCAACTGTAAACGTCGAGGGTTTTTATGTACTCAAACATCTCGCCACGAACACTAGCTAGCGCCTTCATGAATTCAATCGGGTCCACCAGGGCCTCGCCTCGGCGGTACTCGTCTAACTCATCCTGCAATGCCTTAGTATTTTCAAAATACCAAACCACATTGCGTGCTGGTCTGCGCATTTCGGTATGACTGTACGACCGACAGTGTAGGTAAGTAACAAGCGCTAGGTCATTCGTATGAAATGCCCCGTTGTTCATCGGTCTAGAAAGGGTCTCCTGATTTATCTCCTGATTCGTCATCCGTCACGAGCCTAGCGCGTAGGATTTTGACAATGCCGGTGGTCTTGAGTCCGCGCTCCTTGCAAGTGGCGACCAATTCCTCTTTGCTCATCTCGTCATAATCGGGCTTCTCGCTCTCCTCCTCCTCGTCCTCCTCATCCTCGTCCTCTGCGTCCTCATCGTCAGACATGGCCTCGGTGATTGCCTCGCGGATGTCATCATCTGACATTTTTTTGAGGACTTTGATCTCAAGCTCCTCTTCCTTGATGAGAGCCTTTAGACCTGCGCGGTCTAGCTCGTCTAGGTCAACTCCCGCGTCCTCCTCGCCGTCCTCAGCGTCCTCCTCTGGCTCCTCTGCCTCCTTCTCCTCGTCTAGGTCCTCCTCGGCCTTCTCCTCGTCTCCGTCCGGCGCGAACGTGCCGCCGACCTTGCTCTGGATCGTGCCCTCCCACTGCGTGCCTGCCCGACCTGGCTGGTGCACAACGCGCACCATGCCTTTTTCACCAACAATGTCGGCTGGATCAAATTCACCAACCTCCTCATCCTCAGTGACGATTCCAAATGTTTCTAGAAACTGGCGGACCTTCCAGGCGGACTCATCGGACTCCAAGTTTATGTAGTCCCACAGCTTGCGCCCCTCCTGATCGCCGTCCTCAATCACATAGACCGCCTCAATGCGCTGGTCCATGCCTTTAGGCTTTGTTACCTCGCAGGACTCTACCGTGAATGGATAGACTCCCTTGGGGATCGGCTCAAAGTTACCTGAGCTAGCCTTTACCCCTTTGACATTATACTTTACCTTCACAATTACCTCCGCTTGATGACGCGCTTTTTGGGCGCGCTATTTATTTTACGAACGGATGTCCGCTTTGGCCTTATCTTGTTTTCTGGCAATGCTGCCATTATCTTGCTCATCGAAGGATCGACCATCCGACCTTCTTTACCTATACCAAACTGATCCTTAGCATCGTAGACTTTCGTCTTGTCGAGACGCAACACACGGCGCTGTTCTCCTTTCGATTCGACTACCTCCATATAAGCGAGAATGTTCATGAACCCACTTATCTTGAAGCTCATGTTTTTACCCTGTATCCAAGGGCGCTTTAGTTTCACACCTAGATTGTCGGGTAACTCGGCAGGATGCGCAGTCATTCCGAAATTGAATCCTGGCATCCCAACCATCTGCTGTACCCATTTGGTAATGCGTACAAAGTTCGCCTGATACTCACCCTGATCTATCGGCCCGCCCTTACGGTGCGGCTTGGCGGCTTCGACAAACGCCATCACGTCGTACAGCAAGTGATCCTGCATCAACGAGATGCTATCGAGCCAGAACCAATCGAAAGCTCCGGGGTTGTGCCTTGCGAACTCCTCAACTTCGTCCATTTCCTCCCATCGCTCCACAACCCACTCCTTTGCCTTGCTTGTGCGCGGGATCGAATCTGTGTGGTCGGTGGGAGGTCGAATGATTAGAGTTTTATCCCACCCTCCAATCATTTTGGTCTTACCGACCCCTGGGTCTCCATACAAGAAAAGGTTGCACTTTCCTGTGGACTGTAGATCGGTTATTCCTGGATGTAACATTTTGACTACCTCCGGTTTTATATCCGAGATGCGACCGTAAGACGAAAAGGAGCAAACGGCGCAGTCGTGCATCTTATCCTATGGCCCATGATCGTCGCGCCCCATGCAAGTGCGCTGAGGCGAAGGCCGAAGCGGATACGTCGTCCAATTGGCAGGACTGGTGACGTGTGGAGACAAGCTACGAGGTCGCTTATCGGGGGTCGCCCAATATGAGGTAACTTGCCTCCACACCTCATCAGTTCATCACCATCTGTCCGACAACTTCTGCATGTATGTGGTCTAACATATAACTACCATCTGGAAGCGATGTAGCAGGAACCATTATCAAAGCATAGAGCGGTAGGACATGCACCTGTTCCGGTGGCTCGAATGGGTCGATTGCAGGTGCCAAATACATTAGCCCACACTGCTCGCGCTTTTTGTGCATCATGCAGCCTCCAACTCGTGCTCACTGTAAGGTTCCCATTCGCCCATTGTTGCGTTGCGCATACTTTTCCAATCTGCTCCGCTCTCATGAAGTTCGCAGATATCCCGGTATGAGCATGTACCACAGTTCATCTTGCTTGGACTCTTGTAAATTGCCATCTGCCGCCGACGTGCCTTGCGAATCTCGCTGTACTGGCTCAGCACCCTTTCGCCTACGCGCTGCCCTTCGGCATCGTTACGAAATACCGGATGCCTGAAGAACAGCGCTCCCGGCTGCTGCTTACTAACTTTACCATCCTGATTGAGACTGTAACCCTCCTTGTTTTTCTTGCGCACGTCTGGTTCAGCCTTCTTCATAAAGTTGAAGAGAATACCGTTGAGACCATGCCCTGTAGGTTTGAGTATACCGTTGTCATACAAGAACTGCCGACCGTACCGCCAATATGCGCCTGCCTGCTCGTCTAGTGTGAGGAAGGGCTGTTTGGTCGGATCATCTTTAGTAGTCTTGTGGTCCACTAGAAAGATAAACCCTGTCTGTGTGTCCTTTACAACCAAGTCGATTATGCCGACGTAGTAAACCACGGCTTGCCTGTCCTGGGGTGCATAACGGGAACCTTGAAAGGCATCTCTGTGGCGAGTACGCGCCAGCGTTCGTCGTCCCCGTACTTCTCGACGTAACCCTCCATCATTACCGCGCCTAGATCGGCGGCATTATTCCACTGCCCATCGGCATCGCGGAAGCCTCCCTTTTCTGCCTGCTTCAACTCTTTTTCGTACAGTAACAAAAAGTAATCAGCAAGATCAATCTTGGCTCGCTTAGAACCTTTGATGTAGTACGCCTCTAGAGTCTTGTGGATTAGATGGCCGAAGCGCAGGGCAGGAGCAGCGGTAGACGGCTGCTGACATTCGACATACTCATGCCACCAAGCCCACCGACACTTCTGGTATGCCATGCGCTCCGACGTTCGCAATAGAGGTAAATCGTTACTCACCATAGTAATGGTACACTCCTGCCACAGTTGGTGGCCCTGGCAATTTGACACGCTTTGGTGTTGCAAACCTCCATGTCCCTCCGTAGTTATTGTGGAATCGAATTAGCTCCATGGCTTCTATCGCATCCTCAGCGGCCACAAGTGCAGACTCGTAAGTACCCTCTATGTTCCACCAGGCAAGCATTGTTACTCCATGCGAGATATATCTATTGTCGCATGTGGAATAAGCTGTTTGTCCAAGACTTCTTTCCTTGTAGGCTTGCCAAACTCCTGACCCTCCTCGACAGGGCCAACTAGGCTCTTGTATCGACTTACTGCTGCGCCTTTGTCTCCCTGATATTGTCCATCATACATTTTGCTAACTTCACTAGCAAGCATGAGGAAGGACATCTGGCAAATTTTCATGCCTTTTTTGAGGATGATCGGTCGCCCTAACAGATTGACAATCTCCAGCGTTGCGGTGCCTTTGAATCCGGGATCGAAGAACCCCGCCGTAACGTGCACAAGCAGGCCCAACCGCCCTAGCGAGGACTTACCCTCAACACGTCCGGCAGTGTGCGAAGGGAAGTTGAAGAACTCCTGCGTGCTGGCGAGTACAAACTGCCCTGGCATTATCACAAACCATTCAGTCTTTACTTTCATCCATTCGGACGCTACGGATGCGTTCGGCAAGTTTAGAGGGTCAACCACTTCCTCAACGTCGGGATGCGCCTTGATTTCTTTTTCTGGAGGGTTGACATAAATGAACTCATTTGATAGCTTACAGTCGTAGCTAGCTGGCTGGAGACAATCTTTGTCGAACGGCTCGATTAGATTGTGGCGCTCAACTCCGCGCTCTATCTGGAAATCCGGCAGTAACACCTATCCTCCTATCAAATCAATTATCTTGATGATTGCCATTCCAACTAACAGGAGTGTGCAAATCACAAGCATGAATATAGCAAAGCACATCATTACCAATCCCCATGCGTCGAGTTTCGGGTATTTCTCCATCACATTGTCCTCGGTTTATCCCACGACTGAATCGTCAGCCATTCCTCTAGACATTTGGGACACATTATGTTTGGATCGGGACCTGCTGATTTCTTTGTTGCCCTGCTTATCCAGCACGCCTTGCCGCAACCTTTGCACTCAATTTTGTGCGACTCGACAAATGCCGGTCCATCTTCAACCTTCTGACAGACTATAACGTCCATCAGACTGTTACGTCTATCTCGGGATCGTCGTGGCAGTAGATCATAAAGCTGTCTGTGTCTGCCTCGACTGCCTCGCGGATTGCCTCAGCAGGGTCCTTCTCTAGAGCTTCGTCCAAGATATCGGACTCGCTCCTTTGGGATATCCAATTTTAGGTGCAGCGTTACAAGTGCATCATTGATATTCATCTCAGAGCCCTTCTTTATTTTGATAATATACTCTTTGCCTCTCGCGCTCCCCGATCTGTTATGAGAGGCCAACCGGGGAGCGCTGAGGCTCTGAGTTGCCTCTCGAAGTATAGCAGATCGCCGCGAGCATTGCAACCCCTAGATTACACTGCCTCTTCTAGCGCCTGCTGATGTTCCTTCTCTGCCTTTTTGATCTTCAAAGTTAGACGGATCGCGTCAAGTATCTGCTTATTGGTGAGTTTCTTGCCTCCTGTAACTTCAGCAATTCTCTCCTCAATTGAATCCTCCGACCGTAGATAATAAACCATCACCTGGTTCATCCGCGAAGCCCTGTGAACACGGTCCTCGCCCTGCTCCTGGTCGTCCGGGTCCCACGTCTCATCGAAAAAGACAACGGTGGATGCGCGATCAAGTGTCACGCTCACACCGCCTGCTCCGGTTGTCATGCAAATTACGCGGGGTCCGTCCTCACCCTGAAACTCGCGCTGGATACGTGTACGCTCTCCCTTGCGATTTACGCTACCTGTGATCTTGCTGACCTCAATGCCCTCCCTTTCAAGCACGTCACAAATGCAATCCACGATAGAGGAGAACTGTGAGAACACCACAACCTTTTCATCACCTTCAGCATTTTCCTGTTCTCCTGTAATTCCATTCTCCTCTAGAATGCGCAACAACTGTGGAAACTTGCCGCCCTCGCCTGTCGGCAATAGCTTTAGCTCACCTTTCGCCATATGCTTGATTATGTGGTGGCTGTTGCTGAACTGCTTGAGCCTTGTGTATTCGGCAAGCACGCCGACTATCGACAGGTGCTCATCTGCAATCTTGACTTCCGCATCGGCACTTACAGAATCATACTGCTTGCGCTGTTTCTTCGTCATCTTGCAGGTAACAATGGTGTACTGCTTGGCGGGCAACTGCGGCAACACCTCAGCCTTAGTCCGCCGTAGCAGGTGCGGCGCGTGCTCCTTGTAGAAGGCTTCTTCGCGCTCAGGGCGGATGCCTTCGATGGTCTTATGCACCTGTCCGGCAGCTTCGTGGTCTGTAATCTCCAACCACATGCCCGCCCAACGCCACTTGCTTGTGAACTTAGCAGGCTCTATATGATGTAGCGCAGACCACAACTTGATAGGCTTGCCGCCCATTGGAGTACCGGACATCAGCAGTAGCTTCTCGCGCGGGACATCGCGCAGCGAACGAGCCATCAAGGATTTGTTGTTTGCTAGACCCATCTTGTGGTACTCGTCTACGATCACATAGGACCACGGGATGTTGTAAAGCTCTCCAAACACAGGTATCAGTGGGTACTCCTCGCGTCCATGCTCCATAACCTTGTTAGCTGTACGGTCACGCTGATAACGCAGCATGTGGTGGTTGATAACGAGCCAGAAAGGTTCGTCATCGTCAACAGCTTCCCAAGCTGCCTCGATAATTGCCTGTCGCTGCTTATGTGTATCGTCTCCAGACGTTACCAATACGCGCTGTTTCTGCCAGCGCTTTAGTTCCTCAAGCCACACAGTCTCTAGACTACTCTTTGGCGCTACCACTAGCTTAGGCGCGTTGTGTAGCTGCGCCTCGAACACTGCACCGATTGCCTCGGCAGTCTTGCCTAGACCGGGGTGGTTCGCGTTGATAGCATCTGCTCGCGCAAGGAATGCGACATCTGCACGCTGGTAAGGACGTAGCCACTTAGCGAGCTTCGGGCATAGTTTTGGCAAAAACTCTAGCTCAGCGTCATCGGCTGCGCCTAGCTGCGTGAGGTTTTCCTCCTTGCGGACCGCTGCATGGCCCCACTTCTTGGCGGCAGGAGAGAGTGTTAGCTCATGCCCTGCTCTTGTGAACGCTGCGCGAAGTTCGCGTGCGCTAGAGATGTCTAGTGGCAAGAGCCAGTGCGGTCCTCCTTTATCTTTGAACCTTGCTCCCTGCACGCTTTTGATCGCGTGGACGGCTGAGGGCTCGTAAGGGAACGTAACCTTGATTCGGTCCTTTTTCTCGTTGAGGTCTACGAACGCGATCATCGGTGCCTCCGCTCCAGTTCAGCGACAAGCGCCATCAACTCTGCCGATTCCATCTGAAGCAATTCTGCGGCTTCGCGCGCCCCTTGATAGTTTCCATGTTTGATATCATGCTTGACCTCATCGAGCATACACAATACGTTTGCTGAAGCTCGCTCTATGTTCTTGGAGAGGCTCATTAGTCGCGCTCATCATATCCGTAGTTGATCTGATCTTCAACCTCTTCAACGATCTGCTGTTCCCGTGCACTTTGCTCCTCGATGGTAGCAGCATTTATATAAGCACTATCTGCCTCAAGGCGCTGCTGCACCATCCTATCAACCATCGTTTCGTAGCTCATCTTGTTCCTTTCGTTTGTTGCCATAGTTCAACTATAGAGTCCAAACCTAAAGATCTGATAAAGATTTGATGATGTTCGTGTAGCGCTTCTCGCCCGGATACATGACCCAAAGCTCCTGGATGGCGTTGAGGTTCGTAGTCATGCCCCGGTACTGCTCGCTTGTAGAGTATAGACGATCTGCCGTGACGTTATCAATCGTGCCGAACACGGTAGACTTGCGACCTGCCACCCTCATCTTGAACTTCTGCCCTAGATACCACTTCAGTTTATCCTCAATTTCTTTACGCCGCTCCTCAACCATCCGATTATGTGTTGCCTGCGCTATCTGGTGTATCTGGCGCTGGCGGAACTGCTCCTTGAGCGCGAAGGCGTTCTGCGAATTGAGCGCGGCAACGAACGAAACTGCAATCTGTACCGCTATCGAAATGGCAGCTGAATGTTCTGGCTCTGGAAGAATCTTGCCGATGCTAACCTCGACTGTTCCATACTCTGGTTCGTCGCGCTTCGGGTCCCAATCGCGCCAATAGAAGTGACGGCGCAATGGTTCGTGCGCTTCTACATAACCAATGTGTTTGTCGGTTCGTTCATCTACAATTATGAATCGCTTTCCAGTTGGCCGTTCTTCAATCTCCAATTTATGTATATTTGTAATTGATATCATGGAATCTTTCTGGTAGCTTCCCGCTCGACTTCGATGGCTTCTTTCTCAGCTTCAACTGCCTGCCGTGCATTTTCGTTTGCTTCGTGCTGCAATGCTGGGGCCTGCTGTAGATAGGTGTTGGCCGGGCTATGCCCTCCGACATTTTCGATCACCAACACGATGGCGAGAACGATGAGGGTTGCTGCTACTACTATGCCAATTCGACGGAGCACTTTAGTTCCCCTTCTGGTCTAGAACTTTGTTGAGCAACACAACGGACTGCGTGAAACTTGCATTGCCTTTGGCGCGCTGCAATTCCTTGAATAGTTGATGAACATCGCCCATTGGCACATCGTACTCCTCGGACCAACGTTCGGCGATTGCCCGAACCTGTCTTGCTGTCGCTACGCTTATCATGATGCTCCTTTAGATTGATTTGTAGGTCCAACTATAGTTCACCAACCTAAAGAGAACCTAAAGATTTGATAAATCTTTTGGTTGCGTGAGCAACTATTTTGACTCCGGGATTCGATTTGTGAAGAAACAATAAGTACAAGACCGGCCTATCATCGGTCCCTTGTACTGCCCACCCCCTTTGTACCACTTGTGCGCATTGACGATTGCCTTACCACCACAGCGGGGACAGGTGATGCGCAGTGTACCACCTTCCCCCTTCTGCGTAATCCAACAGGGTAGAGTGCTTGTCATCGCCGTTCGGCTCATGAGTCACCCATCCTGCCCTGTTTGAAGCCGTGCTCATATGCCTTTACTAATTCAAAGGATAAATCAATTATGGTCTGTTTGCTTATATGAAACGCTAAGATCCAAAGTTCTGTAGCGATCAATTTCTTTAGTGCCGTGAAGATTTTCATGACTCTATCTCCTTCGGCGCGCGTGCAGTGTGTTCCATCGTCTCGTTAGGATTCATTGCGATGCGAGCCTTTTTACCGTCAACTGATCCTGCGTGATAGGCGGCAGGGTCTACATAGCCGCTCTTCTCCATTGCGTACCGTTCGGGATCGGCACCAAAGAGCTTCGCTGCCTCGTCCTCTACTACCTCGCGGATGTCGCGCAGCACTAACTCCATGCTACCTGTTGACTTCTCCTCCTGCCGCCGTAGACGTTTGCGAATCTCGGTGACAAAACCCTTGGCGTAGCTTGCCTGGTAGACGCTAGGCGTTGTACGCACGCGCGCGCGGTTGTGCTCGCGGCAATAAGCCGTGTAGAGCTTCGTCCATTCCATGCCAGTTTTGGTATCGAACGTATCGCACTGGTCGATCTTCTCTAGCAGGTCTGCCGCCCGATTCCAAGTCATCCCGGCCTCGCGCAACACAACTAGGTTCTCTACTAAGCTCACATCTGGTTTAGGCTTCGGCTCTAGGCCCTTGCCTAGCTCTAGCATTAGCGTTGTGAAAAGCATGTCGAAATAATCCAAGTCGCTGGTAATTCCCACGGCCGGAATGAAACCCCTGAACTTCCAGTAAACGAGCTTGACCCGGCAGTGGGCGGCAACGTTACTCATCATCGCCCACAAGTCATTGCGCAACGGATTACCCATATACCATTTCATATCGAAGTCGCGCCGAATAGGTTTGACAGCGCGGGGTTCATCTTTGTGTGCGTCTAGCTGCCACTGTTCGATGGCATACAGAGTCATCAATTTGTCTGCGCCTTCACGGAAGCGTTCCGCCTCTCCCGGTTCCGTCGTACTGTCCGCCTTCGCTAGTAGCGCGCGCACGCGCGACATTATTTTCTGATGCTTAGTTTCCTCCTGTGGGATTGTCTCGTCAACCATTGTATCCCTCGATCATCTCATTTGGATTCCGCATAGGTTCAAGGCGGACTATAACATCCTCGCCCACACCTACGCTCATAGTAGACCTTCCTACGACCATCTTTGGCATTGCATCATAATATGGCTTACCTTAAAAATATCCAATTGGTATATCGCGCTGTGGTTCTGTATCGCGCTCGGAGAACTCGATTGAGATGAACGGGAACGGAGCAATGTGCAAGAAGCGCTCCCCGCTTACAGGATTGCGCCCGAGATGCACGCCAATCAACGGCGAGCACAGTTTGAAATGAATCCCTCTGTATTTCATAGCTCCGCCAATACACAATCGTCACTGTGGAAAAGATACTTGTTATGCCTGAACTGGAAGATGATGTGTCCTTGCGCACTATGCTCAAGAATGCTCTCGACTTCCTGCGCAATGAAGTATTTTGGCAGCATAACCATAGAACCAACTTTGAGTTCTGCTGCGCGATATTGTGTCATGTCGGCTCCCTATATATTTGTAAACGGCTTTTTACTCACGTCTGCTATATCCGCAACTGCGACAGTGTGCATCACGCCTGAATACACGCGGCCTGTCGATGCGCGTTCGTCCGGCTCGTAGAACTGCAAGAGCCTCTGTGTACGTTTGGCTGGATTGGAGCCTCGCTCAGGATCGTCCGGTTCTGTAGGCTCCAAGAAACGCCGGAAGCGCCCCACCTTATATTCCTGCTCAAAGATGACGCTGCTTCCGGGTTCCTTGTGCATCGTGTAGATGCGCCTCCCGTTTAGCCTCTCAGAAACCTCCTCATGGGACAACCCTGTTAGGAAGGGTCCCCGGTGGCAGCTTTCGGTTGACGACCGCGCCGCGCTCCGACTACTTTTTTGGCTTTGCTGGTTACTTTCACTCCTCGTTTGTTCGCTTTTTTGGCTTTGGGCGCAGGCTCCTCGTCATCATCCTCCTCTGCCTTGGCAGCGGCGCGAGCTTCGGCAACTTTGGCGCTGGTGTCTGTGCCCGCTTCCTGCATAATCTTCTTGAGCGTTGGAACGCTGACGCCTGTACGTCCCGCCAGCCAGTACCACGAAGAATAGTCGCCCGCTTCCTCGCGGGCCTCTGCGACTGCCTCGACAAGCTCCTCCTCATCGCTGAATTTGATCTTTAGTTTTGGCGTGTCCTCGACAACATTGGCGATGTTGATACGGTAGGACGTGCCGCTGGTGAGGTCTAACGCCTCATCTATCTCGTTCAGCCCCATGCCTTTCTCGACAAAGGCGGCGACCTTCGCGCGCAGTTTCTCGTCATCGACGTATTTCACGCGCTCGCTAGCTGGAGCTTTTTTCGCTGCTACTTTCGCTTTCGCTGCTTTGGCAGCTTTCGGTGGACGACCGCGCCCACGTTTCTCGGCTGGGGCCTCTGCCTGCGCTGCACGTTTTTTGACAATTACTCGGGCCATTCTGTGTGCCTCCGCTTTCTTGGTTCTAGTTCTTTTGTAGATACGACGTTTGAGTCTAACAGGCAGGCGCTGGTAGTCTTTGTAAGACATGCGCGTAGCCGGGTCTGTTTTCAGCAAGTACGCTTCTGCGCCCTCTTTCGTCAAGTGAAACGACTGTGCAGCCTCACCTATCCGGCTGGCTAGGTATCCCCTGCGCTCTCCGTAGAGCGGAAGAATCACCCCTCCTCGAACCTCGATTGGCTGGCTAAGTCGCGCCATGGCTCAACTATAGCACAAACTCACTATGCTTGTCTAGCCAGGCAACTCGATTACTTTTAGCTGTGCGCCCGTACACCGCTCTTGTGCCCCTGTATGCCACCGAACTAAGATTGGATACTCATATCCCACATCTATATCAAGTATCTCTCCTAGCCAAGGCTCAAGCCCTTCATCGACAAGCTCTCTATCCAAAATGTCATGGACAAAATCTCCAATTTTCATTGATACCCCCTTTTGATTGAATAATTTATGCCCCAGGAGGGGGCACTTCTAAATATGCCTTGCTAAGATTGTCTTGTATGACACGGATCAACCGTCTAGCTTGTAGCTCATCCGTAAAGGGAGAACTGATCGGTCGTACATTCCCAAAGCCATCATCGTACCAAACCTGCCACATATCTTTGCTATCATTTGGTACAACATATAGCCTTGCACGTCTCATATAACGACCCACACTACCTCGTCAGGATGCAATAACACCTTCGCACCAGTGTCCAATGTTACCTCGACAGTATTTCTGCGATGCGCAACAGCCAACACAGTTCGATTCATGCCTGCATACCGCATCTCTTGCCCATGCTCCAACCGATTTGCTAACACATGCCTGTACTCAGCCATAGTATACTCTCTTTCCTTGTGAATAGACCCTCCACATAAAAATGCAGAGGGTCTATTCGGCGTGCTCTTATCGGCCTCGCTCGTCTGTTTCCATACCTGCCTCACGAGCCAGACGCTTCAGCTTGCCGACAGAAACGCCTGTGCGGCCAGCGAGCCAGTGCCAGCTGCTGTACTCATCTCGCCGCATACGTGCAGTTTGTATGCGGGAGAGAAGCTGTCCATCTGTCCTCCAATTGATGCGCAGCTTCGGATTCGCCGCCACTTCATTTCGGATGTTGATGCGGTATGTCGTGCCCGGAGGGAGCTTCAATCGCGCATCGATCACCCCGAACGGCTTTCCCTCGCTGACGAGCTTAGCCACTCGTCCTGCGAGCTTGTCATGCCTAGTCTGCTTCGTATTGCTTGCCATGCCCACTCCTTCGTTAGTTTACCAACTAGGAGCAGCATAGCATTGAATCTAAAGAGAACCTAAAGATTTGATAAATCTTTTGGTTGCGTGAGCAACTAAGTCTTGATGATCCAGTTGCCTGCGAACCAAGGGGGCATGTTTGTGTGGCTCAAACCTCCACCTGCTGATGGGGTTTCTTTCAGGGCAACTCCACCAATCATACCTAATCCCCCTTCGACTGCAACTAACCCTGGCTGCGAAATAACTTCTTTTTCAAATTTATGTTTGTGAGATGGCATCTGCGCTTCTGTCAACGTCACGTTTTCGGCGCCACCTGTCGTACCAATTGTCTGCAAACCCGAGCCTAGTAAAAACCTATTCTGACCTTCTGGTACATTGAAAGTGCTGGACCCAACTCCTGGACCCGCAGTAGTCCCGATTTCTGCAAACAATTCACTATAGCGAGCACGACTTACTGCTTCAAAATTGCAGAACAAAAATCCCCAAGGAGCAAAACCAGGGATCATCGATCCTAATATTACACCAGGAGCAAATACAGCATTTGATGAAATGCGCCTATCAATACCAATTACATATGAAATTACCCCGGCAGTATTTAGAATAATAACATCTAAAATACGATTGTGATTCGCCGCTACTCCTGCGGGAGTTTTTTTAGCCAAGGCTTCTGTTGACTGTTCTACTGAAGCTGGAGAAACAGATACTACAGGAGCTTTGCCCCATTCTAACATGCTAGAGCTTAGATCAATACCAAATGTCAAATAAAATCCTGCTTTGGGCAGTGCAGGAGGAACTAAGTTCCATTCCTGTTCAGCCACTTCAGTATATACCAAAGCTGAAGAACCAGAGTCCTTTAGCCAAGCCTTACCACCAGCTTTGAATTTGAAAGCCCCTGTCCCTGTATTTGTAATAACAGGGTTATTTACTACCCAGTCGGTATTTTTGGGCTGGCCTGGACGAATTGACTCTGCGTTAGTACCGGGTAGGGTGAAGCGCGGATCGTTGCCTGCGGCCGCTTCTGTGGCCCCTGTCCCGAGCCTACGGAGGGATGGGGTTTCAGCTGTACCTGATTTGATCGAGCCGATGATGTTTTCTGCGGTAACTGCTTCTTTGCCGATCTTTTTGGTAGTGACTGAACGTTCCTTGATCTTGGATTCTTCCACCGATTCGGCTGCGAGCTTTGCCGCCGTGACTGCGAGGTTCGCAATCATACCAGTAATCACTTCGACAAATGGCAGTCGCTTCCAAGCTCCTGCGCGAAATATCGAAGGCGTGCCTTCCGCACCATAGGTCAAATCATCGGTGGCCCAAAAGATATCGCCTTCCTTGCTTGCGCCGACTGCTGGGCGTTCGGCAATTGTGCCACTCTTGAACGTAGCTACAAGATCAAGTTCTTCTGCAAGTTTCTTGATATCGCGTGGAACGTCAGGCGTATCGGTCTCTTCTGGATAATGCAGCTTTCGCCGTGTTGTTTCTCCCATCTCTCAAATCTCCTTAGAGTATCATACCTAGAGCGCCGATTTTTGGTTCCACACCAGCTGCACCAAAATTTGTGAATTTTGGATTGATCCCGGATGCTTCGATCAACACGAATCCTTCTTTGAAGTTTGCATCGGCAATTTCTCCCACCAATTTCCATTCTGTGTTGAACACAAGACACTGAAGTTTGCCTTTGGTACACCAAAACCCTAGCTTGTTACCATTTGCCACAACTACTTCAATATTTTCTTTTAGTTTGGTAGGAGTATTCGCTTTCCAGATTTCCAGAAAAAACTTCCATTTGCCTGCTACAGCAGTTTCTTCAAAGTTCGCCTTATAGCCAGTGTTGGCTGCAAGTTCTGTCATGAACCCGAGCTTGACAAAACGTTCTGCTCCTGCACCACCTAGCGTTGGAACAGTAATTTCCACAGCTGGTTCCACCCATTTTTTGGGATTCCAAACTGCACCACTTCGTAGAGGAGGCGACTGATTGGCCTTATACCCTTCGCCTTTGACAGCACCAATATCTGTAGCGCCTACTGCGGCAGTCCACTGTTCTCCGTTTTTCAGCGGGTTTTCTTCCGCACGAATAAATGAATCTAGAATTATACAGGAGGGAAATTCAGACATGATAACTAAAATTCATATTCTAGCCAAACAGCAACAGTAAGGTTTTTGGGTTCGCCTTCTATTGCAGTTATAACAAGCGAGATTAGTTCTGCTGCTGATAGTGATTTACCTACGGTGGCACTAGTCGTCGTTGCAGTCGTGGTATATTTGATCGCTTTGAGACCTTCAACTTCCGATGCACCTAGCAAGATTTTCCAAGTGCAGTTTGTACCCGCTTCGATCTTGTGCCTGATTTCTTTGAATTTGACTGCCTGCGCTGCGGGCACCGGCACGGGGAAGGGCGGGAGAGTAACCGCTGCCACGACTCCGACAACTGTGAAGGTATGTGGGATGACAAGTTTCTTGATTGGTTCTTTAGCTACGAGCTTCGATCCCGCTATCGTGGCGGCCTTGATGTGTTTATTTTCTACAGCTTCGTTTCCAATCATCGAGGCGATAACAAGCGAGAAAGGATCACGCACCCATTTACCTGCAAAGAAAATGTATGGTGTACCTTCCGCAGAAAAGCTAGCGTCGTCAGTTGCCCAATACCTATCGCCTTCCTTGCTTGCCGCCGCTTCCGGCCGGGAGGCTAGCGTGCCTGAATTGAAGTACCCAACTTTGTCGAGTTCTTCTGCTAATTTCTGGATGTCCCTTGGTACGTCTGGTGTCGCAGACTCTTCCGGCCATTTGAGCTTCCTTCGAGTTGTTTCTCCCATGGTATCTCCTAAGTTCCCGGAAGGTTGTTGCGCAAACCATTGTAGGTCAAAAATTCAGTTTCCCACAATTTTTTATATGTGGGATACGCAGTGCGGATGATTATGTAAGCTGCTCCTGGTACAACGTTGTATGTCAAAATAATGCCACCTGGCACCTGCGCTTCTAGTGCCGCCCGCACCTGCGCTTCGTTCGGGGTCTCTAGCGTGTATGTAACAACCGTGAGCCGGTAAGCTCCTCCGTCGCGCTCCTTGAAGAACACAGTCTTGTTACCTGTGAGGTAGAAGCGCGCAGCTTCTTCAAATGCTTTCAGTGTGCCACGGTTAGATGCGGGTAACGCGAGGATATATTCGCGCTGCGATGCAATGAACTGTTCTTCGGTCTGAAGCGCGAGCTTGTTACTGCCGCTAGTGCCTTCCCCTTCTTCCCATTTCCATTCGGGAGTGTCACCGTCACCATAAGGAAGTGCCACATTAGTCGGGCTAGGTGCGAGCATCAATTCGTTGATACGATATGTGCCTTTGCTCGCAGCTTCGACAGACTTCATCTTGAAGCGCCACTGCGCTGCCACAGTACCCGCAGGCGCGGTAAAGACTCGATTGAAGGTGTGTTCTTCTACACCTTTCTGGAAGTTGTCTTTAGACGTGCCGAGCAATTCACCGTTGATATTATACCAAGCCAATTCGACATAGATTTCCATTTTGCCTGTTTCGGCAATCGTTTTGGCTTTCGCGTAGAATGAGTAATTTTCTTTTTCCTTGACAATAAACAAACCTTCTACGCCTGCGACTGTTACCGGACCTGTCGCCTGCGCCCAGGATGCCTTACCCGATGCAAGCGCCCCAGTTTCGATTTCCAATCCGAGGACACCACCAGCTTCTTTCGTTTTGAAAACAGCGTTGGCAGTTTCTTCGCTTCCACTTTTCCAGTTCGGCGGGGCAGCTTCTTTGGCAGCATGTTTGAAGTTAGGGGTCTTGATATAATTAGAGAGTTCAGCTACTAACGCCTTCTTCAAAGATGCAAGAGTTACACCGGCAAACTGCGACAACCATTCCAGCGTCTCTGCGGGAGATTTGTGCGGATTGAATAAGAGAGCCCATCCGGGTTCGCTTCCGTTGTCCCGTCCGTATGTGGCTGCCTGCTGCGCCTTGAAAACAAGTGCGTCACAATACCTAAGCAGCGCCCAGTTATTGGGTTCGTCTGCATAGGCAAGCGGTTTGACCGCTTCATACGCTTCTTTTCCAACAACTGTGACGTCAGTAGGTTCAGCCATTAGATTGATTTACCTTTGATTTCTCCGAGTTCCGGGAGTGCCGCCTTGCCCGACAGGGTAATGTCAGCTTTGGCAAGTGCTCCCGCGCCTTCTCCGAGTTCGACGTTTAGCACGTCCTCTACGCCTTCGACTGTACCTAGCACCTGTATGATGTCGTTGATCTTGACTTTTTCTCGCGCGTACCAAAGGCTTGCCTGCCCGAACGGAGGAAGGCCCCAGTTAGCAGGATTGAGGAAAGAGGTAATTGCTTCTGTGCAGCGACTTACCACATCAACTTCTTTCCATTCTGGCCAGCGCTTTACTTCGTAGAGAACTTTGACTTTTGTGTATTTGGGGTCAAATACATTGACGATGAAATTGATCTCGCGCTTTTCCAAAAGCATTTTCGAGACTTCGGCCTTTACTTCGGCAGAGAGCGCGTGCCCAAATTCATCGACTACTGCAATACCGACTGCACGTTCATTACCTTCTTTTTCACCTTCTGGAATATACCCATTGATAGCAAGTGCCCGCGCGACCCAGGTATGGTTCGGGCAAGTTCGGCAAAGTCATTAGGTATAATGGGCCGTGGAGCCTGGAGACGAAGCTCTGCGACGAGACGATTGAGATATGCGCCATCTTCCTCTGCATCCTGTCCTCCAGCCGTTGCACCTGTAAGTTCAATGCCAGTTTCTTTTACCCAGGCAAACTGATCTAGCAATTCTATTTTGGTTCCGGCTGTTCCGAGGTTCGTTCCTTCTTTCCCCGGTTCCAACGCTGCGATCTGCACTTCACCAGCGCCGGTTTCAGCTTTACCTGGCAGCACCACATAAGTCGCGCGAGTTTCAAACGGAACCTTTTCGCCACCTGGCATAGTAATGGCGACCGCCGTCTCCTGGGGGATCGTGTGGCCTAGCGAATCTTCGAGTTTCCACGTCGTGTTAGCTGTAGCTGCGACCGCTTCCTGCGGGGGCAGGCCAATGACCTGAGCGCCGAAGTAACGGAAGATGCTCGTCTGCACGTCTGTCAGAGTTTCGTTGAGCGTCGCAATCATTCGCGCGATTGCCGCGATCAGCCAAGTGTCTAACTGCCCATCGCTAGGTTTCCAACCTGCCATCTTTGTTTCAAGATAATCGAATGAATCCTGTGCAAGTGCATCGGGATCAGTTTCCGTGGGAGTGTTTACATATTCAGCCACCTGCCCTCACCCCCACTTTTATTTTGAGTAGCTGTGATAGGACATCTTCGAGTTCTTTCTTTTCGAGGGTGAAGTCTGCACGCGGCTCCCAAGTCCTGAGTGCTGCTTCTAGTTCAGGAATTGATGGTCCGTTTTCCTGCATGACCGGGTTATCTATTCCAAAGCCGGGAATCTCTAGTCGAAATCCCTTCTGAGTTCGGACGATGGCCGATACACACTGGATTATATCTTCGGGCGAATCCTGTTCAACACACAACGCCGATCCTTCCCTGATTCTGAAAGGGACTGCGAAATGTGGATTTACAATATTTGCATTTGGCATATTATCTCATCCTGTGTAGGGCCACCACTGTAAAACCCACCATCGTCCTTTGTGATCCATTATTGCTAAGCACTTCTCTCCACCGGCAGGCAAAGCAGGTCCGCCGACACTCGGGCGCGGGGTCCAGTAACAAGGTCCACGCTTGATATCGTTATCTAGATCTGGTATCCTGATAAAGAGTAATTCCTGCTGTTCTTTTACGCCTTTGTGGATTACTCCCTGGAAGGGGCGGTCAGCCTGAACTTTACCTTTGACGCTATCTAGAAAAATGTCCTCGTACATTATCCAATCCCAACTTCTTCGAGTCCACCCAAGTGTGTACGGGAGCCTCCCGGTTCTCCGACAGGGCCTAGTTCTGCCTGCTGCACAGGTGCGCCGCCATGCGCGCTGGGCGCAGGGCTAGGCGTCGAGCTTGTTTCGAGCGAATAAGTCCGCATCTGAGAAACCGTGCGGTAGTTGATTGCCTCTTCATTCGGACCAGGAGTTCCACCTAGCTCGATGACCTTTCCGTCTCCAATGTAAACTGCAACGTGTTCTGGGTGCTCATAGAAGATCAAATCTCCCGGTTCTGGTGAGTGTGTGCTGCGACCGTTCGACTTCAGAGTTACTGTATTCCCGCCTCCGCCGTAGCCGAGACCATTGGGGTCCTTCACACCTGCGGCCTTGTAACAGAGCGTGGAAAATGCCGAGCAGTCTGTCTTTGTAAACGCATCTGGTGAGAACAGAGACTTTGCCATCGGACGAACCTGGGCGTATTTGAAATCGGCTTTGTGTTCCAACGCCCACTTTGCAGCATTTACGATCCGTTCGCGCGGAGTCTTACCGCTGATCGTGCCGCCAGCGACTAGGCCGGATTCTACGCCTCCACTCTGCGGGATCGTTTCCTGTTCAGGAGCCTTCTCAGGCTTCGCAGCTTCAGGCATGTGCAGAGCAATGTCTGTTTCAGGAGAAAAGATATCACGTTCAATCCTAAAGACAAGCCAACGTCCAGTAAATGGCCCATGATTCTTGATCTTGACAACCGAACCAGGAGGCGCAAACCAGCGTGAGGCACGACATTTGATAGAGGCTTCTGCAACCGGCTGGCCCGCTGCAATGTTGCCATCAATTTTTTCGATCCCCTCAGACTCTTCGCTTACCTCCATCGTCGGCTTCTTCTTCATCAGGTCCTTGTCCTGGACGAAATAAAAGGACTGTCCGACAACGAACCTACGCCAATTGACTTCGCGCGCTATCCTACCTGTGCATTCCCAAGCGTCCTCACCTGCTGGACCGTCAGGGGGACCACGGTGATATTCATATTCCTTATTGACAACGCGCTCAGCGCTAGAGCTAATTCCATGCTTACCGTACTCTTCTACGATCTTGCTAGATTCTTCTTCCCAAGGTCCATACTTAGTCGCGCCTGCGCCAGAGTGCTGTACTTCCTGCACCAAATCTTCTATTTTGAGGTTAGGCTTTTCTGAGTCGATACGCATAGCCTGCTTGAAGTACCCTGCGGCGTCTGCTGGAACCTCGCGTTTCGCAGGCCAGGCTCCATTATCTACCTGCGAGAACACACCAATTCCAGTCGCAGGATTATTCAAGTCGTTTTTTGCATCTGACTCCTGAATGATGCACATAATGGCAGAGACAAGCACCTTTGTATTGGCGCCCATTTTTGATCCCTGATCCAATGCCTGCTCGAATACTTCCAGCTGGTTCTTATCGGCGGCAACGTGCTTGACTGTTAGGTCTGTAGTAGCAAGCAACCCACCTAGCTGTTCCGCCTTGCGCTCTCGCGCGCTGATCTTCTTTGGCTTCTGGTGTTCTACTGGCTGTTTGACGTGAAGCTCTGGCGACACATAACGAATGTGGGTTGCCTTGACCTGCTTTACCTGGCGCTGGATAAACTGCGCTCGCGTGCAACTTCCCCGCTTTGCAACCATGTGTTTGATGTGCGTGCGCAGATATGCGACAATGCGATCTTCAAAGACAAGTTTGAGGCTATAACCTTCCTTGTCAAATTCAGTTAGTCTAAACCATAAACCATCAACCTTGACGTCTATGGTAGGTAGCTTTTTGTTATCTTTTGTACCAAAGATACCGCTGCGCAGTATTTCGAGCGTGCCATCGTTGATAGTAACGCTGAGAGTGCTTGCACCTTCCATAGTGCGTTTGATCTTTCCTTCGGTAATTGATTCTGCGATGTTGACAGTTAGACCCTTCTGGCTCGCTACATCCAACATAAAGCTATCGAGTTCGACTCTCTCCGCTGCGCGCTCCAGGTCCTCATCGGACGCTTCGCCCTTCTGGCGCTGTAGTTCCTTGTTGGCGGCAGTCATGGCATTATCACAATCGTACCTGCACGCAATGGCTTATTGGGGTCGCGGATAGAGGGATTTAGCTTCTTTAGCTCATGCCAGCGTGCACTGTTACCTAACTGACTGGCTGCGATCTTCTCTAGCGTCTCGCCTTCCTTCACGACGTAACGCGACTCCTTGCCCTGCTTTGCGCCTTTACCCTTCTTCTTGGCGCGCTTCGACTGCGCGAGCTTCCTACGCTGCGCAGAGGTCAGCGCTCCGAGCACATCATCTTCAACATGCTCTTCAACAATGACGGTTGCCGCCTGTCGCGTGCGGATTCCATCTTCTCGCCTATCCGCATCTCCCCAAATAATATCACCAATTACCCAATCAATACCAGGGTTCTTGTGATAATCGTGGGGCACGACTCCACCACTGTTGAAGTACATGAGTGGTGGCTCCTCGCTCTGCTGCCCGCTCTGTTTCCTCCCTGCAAGATGCTCAAGTGTTGCGACTTCGTTTTCAACACTCTTTTCCTGCGCAAATCCGTCGATGATGATTGGTATTTCAATTGCAAGTCCATCGACGCCATCCCATTCCTTGAGTGACCGCCGACGCTTGCGCTTTACCTCTTTCCAACCACCATACATCTGCTTACCTTTAGCAGGGTTTGGGGAGACAGGGCCAAGCAAGCACTGGAAATGGAAAGCGGGCGAATCGCTCCAGAAATACACTGCGCCGAGGCTGGGCTGGTTCTTGCTCAATTCCTTGCCCTCCGCGCGGATAGAGACTTAGTAACCAAGCTAGCTAACTTGTCTCCATTCGGCAAGTATAGATCGGCTTCAAGGTGCCAATGCGGTTCGGCAGCGGGGATCGGAGTAGGGTTAGGTGCGTGCGCGCGCGGAATCATCATGCTCGCAGCATTGCTAGGCTGCACGCTCGAACCTCCAGGCAAGAACACGGTCTCTCCTGGCCCTGCATCATTTATGTGTGCGAGCCCGCTTACAGTCATCGTTCCACCCTGAGCGAAATGATGCCGCTTACGGTAAAGTTCATTGAAGTGTTCGTTGAACTTCTTATTCCACGCTTCCTTAGCGTGAATCTGTGCAGGAGAAACAGGGTGAGCCTTCATATACACTTCGCCTTCGCGCCCGGATTCTCCCGGCTGGTTTCCTCCAAGCAAGTTTTCCGGGCGGTCTCCTGCTGGCAGAACCTTGTTGAGAGCGACGTAGGCAGCCACTAGTGCTGCGACAGGAGCCAGCATCGCGGCAAAGCTCGCAGCCGTAGCTGCTGCGCTCGCTGCCATCGCTATGTTAGCTCCGACAACCGTGGAGGAGAAAACGCCCCAGGCAAGAGCACCTGTAGCGAGCAACACTCGCAGGCCAGCGATAGATGCGCCATACGCGATGATTATTCCGCGTGCTATCCCGGTAGCTATTATCCAAGCCTTCTGTGCGCCAGAAGCTAAAATCAAAGCACCTCGATACGCGACAAACGCCGCTACCAAACCAAAGATGTAAGGGGCGAGGTTTTTCGCTCCTCCACCGAGCGCTACCAATTCTTTCACCCAGGCAGCACTCTGGATAATTACTTCTTTGAGGATCGGCACAAGGCTTTCTCCGAGTTCTCCTCCAACTACTTTCAGAGTGTTCTTGAGTTCCTGCCACTGCCCCTCTACCTCGGCGCGCTGCGCGGACAGGACGCCTTCCGTCTGCCCAGTTTCTTCCATCGCCTTGTTGACCTCGCGGAACGCTGTTGCATTTCCATACAGTGCTCGCGCAAAGGAAGGGCCAACATTCGCTCCAAAGTCTCGCAGTGAGATATTGAGCGCTTCCTGCTTGCTTTCCGCATTAGCGATTTCCATCAAGTGCCTCTGCACTATCTCGCTAATTGGTTCTCCTGTCTTTTCGTGTTCCTTCAAACCCTTAGTAAGAGCGGTAGAAAGCCCACGCCCCATCATCGTGGTCGGGATACCAGCTGCCTGGAATACTCCTAGCAGCTTTACCGTGCTGTCTAAATCAAACCCCATCGACTGGAGCTTTGGCCCGAAGTTTTCTATGATTTTCAGGAGTCCACCCATCGGCTTCTGCGTAGCCTGCGCTACTCCGATTAGCTTATCCATTACAGAGACATTACTATTCAACGGTACGCCAAAGTCCTGCATAATACTCAACAGGCTTGTGCCTGCTGTCTTGCTTGTTGATTCTGCACGCTGCGCAAACGCAGCCATCAACGATGCAGATTTTTCTACCTGAGCGTCGCTCTCGTTGAACTTAGTTCGCAAGAGCACGGCGGCATCGGCTATTTCATTTATGGCATAAGGAGCGGTCTGCGAGGCTTTCTTGATACTTGTTACAAGAAAGTCCAAACTGTTGCCAGTATAACCTGTCTGCTGCTGGATTTTCTTAGCCATATCTGACCAGCTAATGGCAGCCTTTACAGAGAATCCAACAATGCCTGCCGCCACAATACCTATCCCCGTCATACCCTTCTTGACGAGGCCCATAGCAGTCATGTTCTTCGTAGTGGAGGCGACACTAGCCTTTTCTGCCTCAATCATCTTCATGACTGAGGCAGTGTACTTGTCAACTGCTAGGGTCTCCTCCTGAGCGCCTGCGAGGAAAGCAGACTTTCCCTCCAACTCAATGAGGATTCCCATTACCTCCTGCGAAACAGCCATCTAGCGGCCCTCTTCCGCTTCCTTCATTGCAGCGGCACGCGCCTCATGTATACCGCGCGCTATTGCAATGGTATACAGAGACAGAACGGGATCGTCTGTCTGCACCCAAGATATTGGATCTAATCCCGCTAGGCCCATGGATATTCCCTGCTTCACGGCCTCATGCCCTGCGATTCCCCCAAGAACTCCTCATCTGCATCCTCCTGAGCACCTGCCAACCACTGTGTGATTTCGTTGCTCATCATAAGAATGCTCTGCTGAGTTGGGAACATCGCAATAACAACGTGCCGAGCCTGCGTAATTTCAGGCCCGTAAAATTTGAGCAGTTTTGCCAGACGTTCTTCAAACGTTACTGGCACAACATCGTCAATTGGCATCTCTTTGCCAGTTTTGAGATTCCTGACAAATAGCTGCTCGCACGCATCTATGATTGTGTCGCAGGCATCGCGCAGTAGAACAGGTTCGTTCTTCCGCACGCGCCTCTGCACGCCCTTGAGCTTGCTCTCTGTCTTAGCTAGCTCGTAGGGACGAAACCTGGCGAAGATGACCCCATGGTATCCCGGAATATCTAAGTCCAGATGACGGTCTGCCCTTACTTCCTGGTGGATGTCTGCTAGGTGCGCGAGAATTGCGCCGCGCTCATCCCCTGCGGGCGCATACTCGACTACCTCGTCCTCATCTATTTTTAGGTCGTTTATGTCTGCTGGTGAGTCCACAATTGCCTCCCGGCTTGATTAGCTTACTATTCCTGCGGTTGAGACTTCGATTGTCAAGAGTGCTGGCGTGCCTTTTGCCATCGAGTCAGTTGGGGGTGGCGAATACTTTTTCAACTTTCCCTGGTACACAATAGGCGCACCAAAAGGCACAGCATTTATATCCAGCGGCTGCTTCACCACTATTACTTCTCCCTTCCCGACCTTGCTCTTCATCACACCAACCTGAGGATGGTCCCGCACCAAAACGTACAGTCGCTCAAGAATGATGTTGGAAACCGAAATGCTGCCGCCGAGACTAATCTCAGGAACCATTCCGCCCTGCTTGTACTTCGTCTCCTCGGAATCAATCTCGCCACCTTTGAAAGTGTCAAAGGTCCCCAGCTGGATTCCATCTATGGTTACTGTTACGTTGTACTGATCCTGTCGGCTCATTTATATCACACCCTTCCTAAGCCAACTGCTGGGTTATCGGAACCTTGGAGATGAGTATGATTACCATCTCGGCATCCGGGCTCATCCGTAGACCAATTTCCGCCTTCATTTCTAGGTTCGCTAGAGATGCAGGAGTATTGATTGTTGGACCGACATTCACCAAGAACGCTTCCTCTGGCGTTTTACCATACAAGCCCTTGTTGGGCCAGTATTCTGCGAGCATATTTTTGAGTTCACCTTCAAATTCGTGAAGGACGATCCCTGCTCCGTCCACTTCATCGAGAACATAATACTTGGCTATTGCGCCTGCCTTAGCAACAATTGCCATCCGTAGTCGAGCGTTACCTGCATTTATCCAATCCTGCAATGCTCCAGCCGGATCGGTTAGAGTGCGCCATCCGTAGAGGTCAACGACTGTACCTTCCATGGTAAACAGATTGATTCCCTTGGTGTACATTTCGTCTCGGGTGACTTCGATTCCTAGCGATCCTTCTTCAAACGGAGGAGTCGCTAGAGAAATTGCTCGCACACTACGACCATTGTTTGCTGCTGCTGGCTTGTTGGGCGAATTACCATTCGCTTCCGACCGTGCGATAAGCGCCGCTGCAACTGCACTTGGCGGAACTTCTCGCGGCACGTTCGGGAGGATGCCTGGGATAACCGGCCAACGACCTAGCATCATGCCGTAAGTATCGTTGGTCCCACGTAGCGCTAGCGATGCTGCCGTCAGCGTCGAGGCAGTTGCGCTGTTTGGAGCATCCAACAGGGCGAACCTGTTATTTGCAAACGCGTGAGCTAGCTGGTCGATGTAACCCTGCGCGGTTGTACGGCCAGCGTGGCTTACCTGTCCCGGACCCATTTCCTTAGTGAACAGGTTTAGACCATTCTTCCACGTTGCATCCGTAGCTGCCCCGTGTTCATCTTTACCTTCCGACATTGTTGGTTCCTGCGCTTTAGGGTTTAGTACGCCAGCGCCCAAAGTAACAATGATGTAAGGTGAGTTGAGGCTCCAAGCAACGGCTGCGGCCTGTGTCGTGAATTCAGGAGATTTTTCGAGAACGGTTGCACCTTCGACCAATTCCAACCCAAATTTTTCGACTGTACCGTAGACTTTGACTTTCCATGCTTTGCTGAATTCGCCGGGTCCCCTCGCTTTGACTACTAGCGAGGTTGCAGCACCGGAATCTTCCAATTTGAGTTCGCCTGTTTTTGCCGAAGGTCCGACAACGCGACCGATGATAGCTTCAACTCCACCATCGGAGAAAAACTCATCCAGAGCATCATACAAAATGCTGTATGAAAGCCTTTTACCAAATAGCCCTTCAAACTGCGTTAGACTTCCTACCACCTGCGCTTCGAGCATCCCCTTTTCGGTAAATCCGGTAACAAACCAGCGGCCTGTGCGGATTAGCGGAGAGGGGAGCGACGGCGCGAGGCTAGACTGTACTGAATAACCTGGCCGTGGGAGCGTTGCCGTCATTCGCCATCACCTTCTTTGATCGGCTCCTCTTTTTTGATTGTTTTGTCTAGCTGTTCCTGCTGTTCTTTCGCATCTTTTTCTTTGCCCTGTGGACCATCTGTAGCTTCTTCGCGTTCGCGGTTTTCCCGGAACTCAGTTTCAGCTTTCTGCTCCTCGGTTTCGACACCATCAGGTGCCTCAATTAGCAACCCATCATCTAACAAGTGCTTATTCTTTGGGCTGTCCTCGCTCACGTCGATGTCTCCGGTAAAATCTCCCGGAGCCAGAGGACGCCCACCGTCCAGATCGGTAGCCGAAGCTCCGATATACCGGAAATTGCTCATCTTACGCCTTTCATTTTTTCTTCACCAGCGTAACACTGATATGTTCTTCATCCGGGATTTTGCCCCACCCGGTATATGGTTCTGTGGGGTTCTGTTTGGGATTTTCGTATGGTTCACCAAGTATCGGGGCCTTTGGACCACCGCGCTCGTTGAATATACCTTTGAGCGTAACATCAAAATGCACTGTTACGCTTGCTAATGTACGCGAATCTCCAGAGCTTATATCGGTAAATGATTCTCCTCGCGGGACTATATCCTCAATTATTTCTGGTTTCATCTGTAGTCCCTTGCGCTGCATGATCGCGGTAGTAATTGCGCCGCCGTACCGCTTGGCTATTTCCTGTGCGTTGACCTGATCCTGGCCCTTTACTAGCGCTGCAATTCCCACGCCATATGTTCCTTCAAAGGAACCATCTCCGCTCTTAGTTGGCGGTTCTTTATTGCCTGGGCAAACTATCAGCATGGCCGGAAGCTGATCCTGTAGAGGGTTGTCAAATTTGGGCACGATCTGAAAGCTACGTGGTATTTCTGTAAATCCACGTTCAGATAGCCCACGCTGTTCGTCAATTTCTGCCAAATACGTCGGAATCCATCGTTCTAAGTGTTTCTGTAGACCGTTGATAAGAACACTTGCATCAACGATGTTCTGTAGTATCGTCACAGGCTCATAGGAAGAAACCCACCCCGGTTGTGGCTGCTGCGCTTCCTGTTGCACCCTCTGCGCTGATAGCTGCAACACCTAAGAATATCCAAGCGTTGACTGCCTCTGTTATCCGCATCCTGTCATCATCCGTCAAGGCGATAGGCGGACGTGCAGGCAAATGGATTGTGCCTTCCTGGTGAAATACTCCTATTGGATCACTTGTACCAAATAGGAGAGAATCTGGAGTTATCTTCTTCACATGGAAATTACCCTCGGAAGCTAGAATCAAACAGTGTATCTTCACGCCGTAGAATCTCGGGACGCATCCCTTCGCGCATCTTCGCTTCCACCGTGCTCGTTACTAAATCAGCCCACGCCTCACCGCCGCGTCCTCCCTCGGTCAAAAACTGTTCTTCCGAGATACCCATTAGGTAATCATGAATCTTCTCCCAAATGGGCGAGGGGTCGGCAGCACGAATCACCATCCCCTCAAGACGATCTTTGACGCGCTTAGCGCCAACTAGCTGAGCACGAATTACCACAGTGTATCCCAACCAACCATGCCGCCGACATCGACCGGGAATCCTTCGCTCAAAGCAAGCTGAGCATTGTCATCTGTACCCGGTTCTGCTCCTGATTCTAGATCAGCTACTGCGCGGCTTATTTTCTTTACACCTTCCTGATACCGTTCCTGATACATCTTGTATGGGCTCCGCTGCGTTGCAACCTGCTCAGGGAAATAGCTGATCTCAATTTCTGCGGCAACTCCCATCGCTACTACTCGTTTGGCTGCATTTCGTAGCGCGTCCTTTTCATCTCCCTTTGAATCAGGTATATCCTGTCCAAATGATGTGTAACACTCCTGTACGATATCTTTGATTACTTCTTCGACCTGTTCCTGCGTCGGCCTGGTATTGGCAGTAAAAGTGCCCGCCTCTCCTCCACCCCGAGAAGTAGTGCGCGCGTGGAGAATTGCGGCCACTTCCTTTACTGTTGGTGTGTAATCAAGTACGGGCATTTTTACCTAAGCGCCTTCCTTTACCTTCTCCAGACCCTGGATGACCCCGGCTCGTGGTGCGTCTCCACTGGCGCGCTTCTCTGCCTCTTCGAGCCTTGTAGCCATCGCTGGATCGCCATCACTGGCTTCTACAACCTGCGCAACAGTGGGCGTTGGCTGTCCGTCGAAACGTCCTGTGGACATTATCCAATCTACCAACTCGTCATCAGGTAGGTCGGCCAGATCGACTTCCTGCTCAACCACAACCTCCTCGACTGGCGCAGGTGCGCCTAGCCCAGGTGCTGGAACCCCTATCATGGCATAGTGCTCGCGGGCCTGCTCTACCGACCAGAAAGCACCCATTGATTCACCCCGTTCGATGTCTGCCTCGCGGGGAATATCGACTATTTCGTTATGGAACGCCATGCGCTCAACGAGCACTTTCTTTTCCTCCCCGCCGACAATCTGCGTCTCGGGATGGTGATAACGAAACAGTCCGTGGCGAATACATACCTCACCCATAAGATCACGTAACTCCTATGCCGGTAATCTTACGAACAGAGAACGGATTGGTAACATACATAACCGGACGCACACTTGCCTGTATCCAATTACGCTCCGTGCTCTGCTCCCGCCACGTCTCGGTGCCTAGAACCTTCTCCAGGCGCATCTCACCAACCAGCTGGCTGGCAACGATGTAACCCGTTCCGACTGCCACACGGTTTGATGAGAACACCGTGAGATTTATGTCCTCCAACCCCTGGATCAGAGTCGAAGTGTAAAGCTGACGCAGACGCAGCACGTTGAGAGGATTGAGGAGAATGGTGTCATATGTAACACCAAGCTCATCTTTATCAGCCAACATCTGAGCGGTCAGCAGATCCGCATACGGAGAGTTACCAAGAAGGCTCGGTTCCGTACCGGCTGGTTTGTAGGTATTCCAGTCATGCCCGGAGTATGTCTGGCTGGGGAACAGCGCAAGCGCTTTCTCCAACTCGGCAATTGCGCGGGCATTGATCTTACGGATGATTGTGTTAGTTAGCTGGCGAAGCTGGTTCGTGAGTCCGACCGAATCATTACGTTCGCGGGCCTCATCAGTAACGTATACCTTACCACCCCACTTTTCAACTTCAGCTACCTTCGGGGTGACACGTTCTGACGTAACCAGCGGGTATTCCTCGCCAGGTGCCACACGCTGCACGTCGCGCGTGAGGTACAACTGGTTGGTTAGAGCCTGGTCGTAAACGACCGCTCCACCTGTTACACCGCCAGCCGATGCAAATACACGGTCAGCAATGAACCTCTGCAAAGAAAGATCCATTATCATACGTGTAACCCGCGTTGGCTGGTTCAGCATAAGATCCACCGTGATAAGGCTTCCCGATACTGTCGGAGGCCCTAGTGGATGCTGTACTGCTGCTGGTACACTTGGCATTTAGTTATTCACATCCTTCCTAGCAGTGCAGCTTGACGTAAGCATCGTTGCCGGACGTAGCGCCAATGCAAACCAAACCAACAGGTGTGTTTGCCGCCGTGCCTCCTGCAAGTGCCGCTGTTTCAGCGACGGCTTCCGTCAGGAACGCGCCTTTGGAGGTTTTTGCATTGGCCGCGAAAACGCTTTCCAATGCAACCGAGTTTGCATTCAGAAGTGCAATCAATTCCGCTGCCGTCACGGTTGATTTTTCTTCTTTGTTGGTCGGTAGGTTTATTGTCATTACTTTGGCGGCGGTTTTGACGGTGAAGGCAGTTTCTTTACCCGTCATCGTCACGATCACTTTGAGTTCCGAAGGTCCAGGTTTTACAGCAGTTAGCTTGATGCCGTTACCTTCCGCGACTTTCATGATTTCGATGCTAGCTGCGGTCGCGTTCGTGGCCGCTGCTTTTACCGCCTTGCCTTCTGCACCAACGGATATCTCTTCACCTGTTTCCAGGTTTTCTCCTGCCGTTACCGGCACAATACCCTCAGTGATTGCACCTATCTTTTCAGCTTCCTTGCCAGTCCATGTGCTAACTCCGAGAGCCCTTGCACCGGCAGGGCACGTCGCACACATGAGGTTTCCACCGTCTACAGGATCGGACGCTCCGACCTGCGCGGCTAGAGGCATACCGGGACCGCTCAGCGGAAGCTCCACCGGGGCCACGAACCTCTTACCCTTGATTTCTCCGACACAGCCAACCGTTACGCGGTCGGCAGATTCAAAGAGTGGAATGCACTCTAGTTCAGGCATAATTTATGCCTCCGCTATGATTCGTGGGCGATTACCCGTTTTACCTGAACGTGCCGCCATTACACGGTCGCGCTCATCATCATTCAACCAGTTTAGCTCGTAAGCCTCGCCGGTAATTCCGTCAGCGTTGTCCTCGGCCGTGCCAATCTCTGTACCTTTCACAGGAATTGCCCCGGCCTCCAGGCTCGCCAAAAACTCGCGTGTGCCTGTGCGATCCTTGCCCATTAGTTTTATGTAATGATCCCGTCGGGCGGGCGGAATCTTACCTTCTTTGACGCAAGCGGCAACGTAATCCACATCGTCTGTGCCAACGCGCTCTTCACGTTCTTTTGTGAGATCAGCAATCGTCCGCTGAGTCTCCTCCCATGCCGCACGGTCAACCGTAACACCGCTAGCGGCGACAGGTTCACCCTCGGGCACGGCCTCTTTTACTTACTCTGCGGGCTCCGTTTTGGCATCATCCTCTTTTGCCTCGGGCTCTTTGACCTCTGGCTCGGGAAGCTCGATGTCGAGCGCCGCGTTTATCTGCTCATCGGTTGCGTCGTCAGGCAACTGCTCCTCAGTCAGCTGAAGGCGCTCGCGGAGCTTTTTGAGATCCACTTTGTTCGTCTCCATTCTGATTCGATCCGGTGGCCGACTTGCAGCCATCGAATACCTGCGCCCAGTATCGAAGTTTTCCACTCCTGCGCTTGCTGCAATTGCGCCATCATCCTCCGCGTACTGAACTTTGACTTTTACTGGGTCTCCGAACTCGACGCCCTCGCCTGCGACTGAATAAGGCACGGCCCATAGGTTTTCTTCATCATCATCGACAATTAGCAGTGGTGGGTCAACATACACTGAACAAACCCACCACCAATATCGCCCACTTTCCTCAGTGGCAAAGTCTTTGTAGAAGTCACGCCGAACGTCCTCATACTGCACGCTCGCCGCGACTATTTTTGGCATAGTCACTCCTCTCGATGCGGCCACCTTCTCTCCAACCGACCTTACTTCAACTCCTTCCGGTCCCTCGGCTGAGAACATAATCTGTAAGTCCTCATTCGTAGCGACTGCTGGAAGACTTATACCTAGCAGAGCAACACGTGGCATGATCGCACTATGTTTGGCGCCAGTAGCGGAGATAACATCTCTCCAAACCTCAACGCTCCTGCTAGCGTAAGCTGTGGGCATGATCTCAGCCAGCCACTTCGGCACGCCGACTAGATCAGCAGAAATTGTCTGTCAGTTATTGGTAAGCTGTAGGTTCGTGAACTTGCCTAGCGATGGCTGCTCTCCAAAAAACCCTTCATTACCATACGGAGTCATACCGGGAGAATCTAGCTCAGTGTGCCCAATTATCAGGCGTGGCTCCTTGACCGCAGGATCATCTAAGCTAGCAATAATCGCTTTGAGGTCTTTCTCAACAATCGTAATCGTCCCAGTCATGGCGGTCTCCCACTCGCCAGTGGAAACTAGCTCGACTTTGGGGATTGTTACCAAACTGCTAGGCATCGTTTTTCTCCTCATTTGGCTGGAGCGCGCGAGCCAGACCCTTCCGCCACCGACCCACGCGCCCCAACCGCCTTGCCGTGGCCGCAGTGGGAGGCGTACCGCCGCCTTCATCTGGAGCCGATGGGGTGCACGGTGCTCCAGGTATTGGCAAGTCTTTATTGGTTTTCGAGATCATCGGCGGTAGCTTCATCTCTCTCTCAGGCCCTTTGAAGCTAGATATGTCCATAGCTTCGCGTACTGTCTCCTCTAGTTCGTCATCTACGCGGATAATGCCATTTTCCACGCATTTGACGAGCGGTTCGATAGCAAGCAGCGGGTCATCTTCGCGGTGGTATTCTAGTCTCGGTACTGTGTCGGTCTCTCCGTAGTTCCAGAGCCAATTCTCCTCAATTACATCCTCGTTAGTGGTATCTCGATACCAATTTGCCAAAGTCTCCTGTGCAAGCTGGAAATAGTCAATAAACTCACTGCCTAGCGCCCGGCTTCCGTGCAATGTCGAGCCAAGCTGCATAAACATCATCAAATACTTGCGCGCCATCGCCTCATCATGGTAATTTATGCTGGCAATCGTGTCCGGCAGCGTTCCTTTTACCCCCATCAATTCCATATCGCTGCCGTCCGGCAGTGTTACACCACTAACATCTCCTGCCTTCGCCTGCTGCGCTGCGCGGCTGAGGGCTTCCATCTCGACTTTGCTTGCGCCTGGAGCAGCTTTAGTCTTTGGTATTCCCATGCCATTTCGCTCATGCTTTAGCGCATCTACCCTGAGCAAACGGTCCTTTATCAGCCAATTTCGGTACAAAGAGCGCATCATACTGTGTCCGGTCCAGTTTGCGCCCTCCTGTTCCCAAATGTACTTCACAAGCCTACTCGCGGGAATCGGCTGCACCGGAACGCCTGGCTGCGTGATATTCTGGCGAATTGCCACTAATTCACCTGTACCGTCGATATCGAAGTCCATAATGGTAAGCGGGGGCCTCGGAGACAACTTTGTCATGTGCCAGAGACCATCATCCTGTATTTCCCCGCATGTCTCCATGTAATAGAAGCCAAACGCAAGCGCCTTGAACGCATGGAACATATGCTTATCATGGCTAAAGCGCTTGCGCAGGCGTCCACGCGGCTGATCTTCTTCGCCTTCAAGAGGTAAATTGAAGTCCGCCGCGAGCTTCTTTACTGCTTTCGGATCACATCCATTCGGGTCGATGAACCAGTTATACCTGCGTATTGGTATGGTACTGCCTATGTGTAACCCATCTAGCTGCGAATCATTCATCATCGCAGCGTAGGTCCACACACTCTGCGGCCACATTAGCTGTGGCACGACCTCTAGCGGATCACCCACCCACATCTGAGACCAAGGGAGAACACCCAGGCTCGTCTGCGCACCAATCTCTTTTGTGGGCGGACCTGTCTCCTTTGGCAAAATACCCCCACCGGATATTTCCCGGACTAGCTCAGGGCCAGCCGCCGCAACGATGTCACGCACAGACGTGGGGGTTTTTGCCCTTACCTTCATTTTAGTTTATTCGCCTTCCGTGGGCGCGGGTTTTTCTTCCGTCGGTTCGGCTGGCGGTTCTGTTTTGGTTTCGGGTTCTTCTTTTTTGGCCTCTTCTGGAGTGGCTTTGAACCCTGTCACGGCGTCGTCAAGGTCTTTCACCATTCCACGCAGGGCTTCGAGTTTTTCTGCGGGGATGTTGTGTTCCTGCGCAAGCAGGTTGATCTCATCTTTGATTTCTGTAAACTTGCTCGCCAAGTCTGTCTTGAGGTTTTCAAACGCTACAATTGTGTCCTGGAGTTCGCTCATGACTATATCAATTACCTCTCTGAGTTCTTTGATTTCACGTCTTACCTTGTGCAACTCTCGGGTTGTATGCCAATCCATTCCCATTATGCGTTCATCTTCGCTTTCGCAACCAGATGGAGATATTCCTCTAGCTGTTCCGCTTTGTGTCCCTCCCACGTCTTGCCTGTTACTTTGTTGAACATCTCCTGGGTAACATAGGCGATGATCTCATCATTGAAGTGTTCAAAGAACTTATACGTCATAAGCTGCCGACGTGCCCAAGTGATGAGAGCGGTAACACCTTCCCTTGGCCTTCCCATTACAGGTATGTAGTGCCCACCTATGATCTGGTAGCCGCCGACATACGACCAAGGCTTATTGCGTGCAAACTGCGCGTCGGCGGTATCGGGAAATTCAATCCCAATTCCAGCACACTCAAAGAGATAAGCAATCTCCAGCAAGTCCTGCACGTTGCGAGGCTCGCCAAAGATGTAATCTCCAATGAAGTGCTTTGCACCATTGTCATCCGTGATGCCCTTCTTCTGGCGCCATTTGCATAGCTCATGCAAATCAGTTCCGTTGTCATTTTCTAGTGTCTCACGTTTGAATCCACTGTACCGTTCATATTCAGTTACAACACAGTCACCTTTGAACGGCGGTATGGCGTTGACTGCATTGCGGGCAAATGCCATATGCTCATGCGCAGGTCCGGCCCACGCACAGTCCCCGCAGCCATCGAATCCGGGCGCTACAGACTCGTCAGGACCATTGCCCAACATCATCCACTCTTCACCTAAGAAGTCATTTCCATGACCCCACGGTATAGTCGGTATTTTTGGCAGGAGACCTGCGCGCACTAGCCCAGGACGAAAATCAGACCAGAGCGTATCGCGCTTATCGAAGCTCGCTGGCTTCTTACCCAAATGCAAACCACCATCTGTAGGTGTCATGCGTTCCTCAATTCGCGGTTGATCTTGGCGCCTTTAGCGATCCATGCCTTACAAGCGTGCCGGTAGGTAATTGGTTTAGGTGGTCCTGGTTTGCAATTGTGCTTGCGAATCAAAGCGCGAATTACTTCACGCTGCGCGATCAATTTTGCTCTTGTATTTTTTGTTGGGTGAGGTACTGACTGCTGGGTAAAGGTCTGAAAAGCGCTGGTATTCCGTAACCACAGGCTCATATCCCCCGAAAGTGCCCCGTTATAGGCAGTGGAGGAGAACTGATGTGAGTTGTAAGCACTGCGCGGGACCCCACATGGGATCGGAGCGCTGGGATATCCAGCCAGCCATGCAGTTGTACCTCGCACCCACCGACAACCAGCGTGCGGCGTGTAGTACCACTGGCCGTTATAAATATTGACCCTTCCATATGTCCTCCTTAGTATGTGCACCATGTGTTCTAATCCTGCATAATTGAACGCCCCGTACTCTACGTCAAGCGTGGGCGGGAATGTTCGTCTAGTGTTACGTGTGATTCCTGCGGCTCGGAGTCGGTTGATAAAAGTGTAAGCCTCAGAGGCATTATAGGATGAAACGAAATCGTAACCGCCGACTGCCATTCCAAGCGCGCGGGCACACTTAGCCATACCGATAAATGTGGCATCTATAAATCCTGTTCCCTGGTTAGCCTTCAAAATTACACCTGGGTGTCCGTGCGCCTTTATCCTTGCCATGCCTCGGCATGACACGGGATCATTGTTGCTCAAATCTGGATACTGGATTGCGTGCGAGAGAAACGCTCCAAAGCGCTTACTCTGTGGCGCTGCTAAGCCCTGCTTGATTTTGACTGGTGCACAGACACCCATTGCCCCGTTGCCTGCTGCTGCGCTCGGACAAGACTGCTGGCTCTGCTTCAATGCCTTGTGTTCCGGCGTTTCCTTTTCACCACAAGCGCTAAATGCCAAGCTGGCTGTAAGTAACCCCGGTAATATGAATCTAATTGTTTTCATGCTATGCCTACCCTCATCATCTGACACATAAAAAATGTCTGTTCGGCTTCGAAGCCATTTGTAAATGCCGCCCGCACCCATCGCACTGACGGTTTATGGACTATCTCCGCATAGTATTCACAGCCAACGGCCTGCGCTAGTTCGACGCTCTTGATCTTCTTGAATAATGCGTTGTCCCTACTTACTTCCAAATACAGCGTGCCTTTACAGTTCGCAGTAGCGCTCAGTCGTACCTCTCCCACACCAATGCTGGTGTTAGTAAAAGCCGTAGCAGTCGCTACTACCGCAAGGTCTACGCTTCCCGGAGTTGCCATGCTCGAACCTTTTGTCAAGTTCGTGCTGGAAATATCGGTCCACTGGCCCGGAGCGAATACTCCTCCAATTACAGCACCAGCTGCCGATAGTGTTCCGTTGACAAGTCCGATAACTGGCTCGTAGTAACCGGCACCCTGCGTTATCTTCACGTTGATCGTACCACTTGTCAAAATCGTACAGCGCGCCCGCACATGCGTTACTCCAGGCGGGATCGCTGCCTCCCAACCGATCGGAGTGTTGGTCTGTGCGGACAGAGCAGTTGACGTGCTTGTGCCACTTCCCGTGTTGGCACCCATAAGCGCCATGTAGGTTTTACCTTCATTGTATGAGCACTCAACGACTGCCGTGGCCGTGTTATATTCTCCCGAGAAGAAAAACGACACAAGGTTCATGCCTTTGATGACTTCCATTACCACCGTTTCAGCAACAGCTTTCATGGAGCCTTCAAAAAATGTATCTTCCGCCTTGGATATTATTAGTGGGCCGATTTTGACAGCCATTACACTATTCCTTCTGTCCAGATCGCTTTGATTTTTTCTTTACCATCTGTCTGCAACCAAACGAACGGTCCAGGCAATTTTGGTTCTGTCTGTCCTGCCGCCAAGTACACAGTGCCGGGCTTCGAGTTGGCTCCTTCCGGTCCACCGATACCAACCTCAATCTCAGCAAGCGGTTCGAGATTGACGCTGATAACAGGTGGCGAGGAGATTATGATATCTAGTGGTTCGCTCATGGTATGTTTATCGGCACGACGCCTTTTAGCGGGTACTGGGGTTTGCCTTCTGCGTTTTCCATCTTCAGGTAGTAAGCTATTTCATCGAGCCCTGCGATTGGCTCCGATTCGGTTTCTGCTTTTGTCAATTCCGCTACAATGAACCCTTCGGCAGGGTTGATTCCCAGACCATTACCAGACACCAAAGTTTTTACTGTCTTGAGGACAAGGCTAAACGTCCACCCTGTCGCATTGAACTTTGCTTTGTGGTATTTATCGACCCAAAGCTGAAACGTGACTTCCCACGTTCCTCCAACTGTGATGGCCGGTAGATTTTCGGTGGCTGGTACTATCATGGTTTTTGGGCTCCTAGCCAAACAGTGCGTCTCCCGCAAGCGCGGCGCGATGTCCTGCTGCTGGTGGTCCTGCGCCCTCTGCTGTGACAAACGCTACAGACCCATGCCGGGATGCACCCAGCACAAGCTCTAGCTCTAAGCGGCCTTTGGCGAGCACCTGCCCGCCGTCGTCTACAGCTTCGAGCAGGCCAGCTACTCGCTCCTTCTTGTCTATGCTCTGTCGCAGGAAAGCCATGGTTACTGTCCAGTCGTGTGTGAAACGCAGCTCTTGGCGAGTCCACGTGAGATTGCGTAGATGGCTGCGATTCCGTTCAGAATCAAGCTCTTGGGGTCGTGTGCTCCATTGATTACTGTCTGAATCCCTGCGCCAATGAGCACATAGAACTCAGATGAGAGGTAAAACGGCTTGGTCTCTAAAACCTTTTTGGGCATTGCTCCTCCACTTTCCTTACATTGGCATGTCTAGTAGGTCGCCCGTCAAACTTGGCAACGGGTCAGGATCAACGTAAAACTCCGGTGGCCGCACGCAACTCATCATCGCTGCGTCCGCGTTGTCTGGTGATGGTAATCCTCGTTTTTCTAATTCCTCCTTTGTCTCAATCTGTACCCTGCCAGCCGTGTCGTGCCAGAACTTGATATTGCACAACTCAGCAGCTAAATCTTCATCAGCTGGGTCTAGATCAATTAGTCCTTCCTCCATGAGGCCGCGCAGATTCCAGTAACCCTCCGCGCGCCTGTTCTTGAAGCGGTCGGGCCGGACGTGTGCTTTTTCGCTTCCCACGAATGGCACCACGTTTGCACCAACTGCGTTCATGAAGTCGTAAACTGTAGCTCCGAGTCCAATGGCGTCTATCTGCATTGGTACACGATTTGCGAACTGCCGCAGTAGCGCCATCAGCTTGCCACCAGTCTTGTCCGTCAACTGCTTGTGGACCTCGTATATCTTGCGTACCTCTCCCCCACGGTTGTGGTATACACAAGTGCGGTCCTTGCCTAGCCGCGCGATGTCGGCTCCCATTACACCAAACTCCAGCGAGTGCTGAGTTTCGTATTCGTGTGCCGCCCGGATCATCGCGGGCGAGATGAGTGTGTCGTCTGCGACCTCCGGGAAACAACCCAGGACCTTGGAAATGTAATATGGGCTTTCCTCGCCCCACTTACGTTTGCGCTCTTCCACCCACATCTGACCTGTGAGCAAATCTTCTAAGCTTGGTGGTATAACCTCGCCAGTGTTCCACGGTAGATCAAACGCTGAAATCTTGATATTATGCCAACCGCTTCCAGGGCGACAGTTTTTCTCAAACTCAGATGATGGGTCATCCGGGTTCCCAATCGCAAGTATTCGGCTGTTGGCGTTTGTGACAAGGGATTCGGCTGCAACCCACAGCCAAGGAGGTACACCACAAGCCTCATCGAGCACCACAAGTACATAGCGGGCATGGATTCCCTGAAACGCCTGCATCGCCTCGTTAGGGTCCGTAAGGTCCTGAGGCTTGCGACCATAAGCAACGATTTCGTCACCGATGTACCAATTGGCGTCCAGAGTAATCCTTCCCTCAAGATTACCCTTTCGGTGTGCACGTCCTATCTCCCTCCACAATATTGCTTTTACCTGTTTGTCGCTTGGTGCGCTTGTCACTACGAACGCCTCGCCAGGAGCGTACCTGTCCAACCACGCGGCGCAAATCCGACTGGCGATAAATGACTTCCCTGTACCGTGTGCCTACTGGACCGCTGTGAATCGGTTCCGTTCGACGCTCTCGCATATCTCCACCTGCTTTTTCCACACATGCTCTTTGAGCCGTGTCTGTATCCACTCCCGGATAGGTTCCACCGGGAGAGGATCAAGAAAATCAGCGACACGACTAAGAACGCTCGACATGGTTACTCCGACCAAACCAGCTCTGTTTTGATCTTGACAATATCTGCTGCATTTACCCCATAGTGTTCCTTCAAGTCTTTCCCCAGCATATCAAATAACTCTTCGCCATTCTTAGCTTTTATAGTTACAGTGAAACCACTACGTTTGTTTTCGTTCTCTGTGTAATCAACGTTTACCCGATATAGCTTCATGTTGGGTTCACTCTCCCTAGCAGCCAAGCTAGCGCTAGCGTGCCCGCCACTACGATTACTAGAATCATGTCTTGGGCCTTCCGCAGTACCAACACTTGAGTGTTGCGCTTTTGTACACATGGTTTCCTTCTTTACACTGTTTTCTCATTGTGCTAGTTCGCGCATAAACGCACGCACCGAAGCTAATTCTGCTTCAAGGTCTTCAGCGCGTTTTTCGGCACAACCCATATCTCAGCCTCAGAGAACGCTGGCCCCGCGTGCGCAAAGATGCGGCCCGGCTGTGATATGAGCTTCCATTCGCGCATGTCTTTACACTGTTTGTTCATGCTGGTAGAGTAAACGCCGTTGGATGTGAATATTCTAGACCATACCTGGGAAAATACTTACGCGCCCATGCTCCTGCAATATAGTGAAAATCACGCAGTGGCAGTGGCAACATGTCATTTTCATCTTTAGCTTTCTCAGGTATTGCAAAATCAGGTATGTGATGTGGACCTATACTCGTCTCACCAAGAATACCACGAGTTTTACACTGTTTTCTCATGGTCGCATCCTATCGTCCAGTGCATTTACCAGTGGCACTCGACGTTCCATCGCCTCATTCATGCGTGGTACGATTTTGCGGTTGTTGAATATCTCCTGGCGACAAGCATAAAACTCCCCAAAGGCGTCGCAGCAATTCGAGAGCATCTGGATATCTTTCTCCCGACGTTCCCGTTTAGCTTTGCTCTCCCAAACAAACATCAGCCAATCCTTCTCACAAAGAAAACTATCAGGTAAACCACAACTACAATTATCAGTATGTCTAGTAACAAACCCATTACGGTGTCCTTCCTGTCTTACCTGGGTGCTGCTTAGCGTAATCCGCGCTCTTGTAATCCTCCCTGGTATCGTGCTTGATCCCTTCCACCTGCGTAGCTACGCTAGGGAACCTCCATTTTAGCCATTCCAGTAGTGTGCCGCCGCTTGTGGGTGGGCGCACGCCTGGAGTGTTGCGCGCTGGGTTCTGTGAAGGGAAGCCAGGTGCGGGCATTATTCCGATCCCACTTCCACCACTGTTCGTTTTACCATCTGTCCTGGTGCACAGTTAGCAACATCGACACCTTCATTTTCCAGTTCGGCTCGAATCCCGTTCGCTTCCATCTGGATTTCTTCGGTGCGTTTCAACTTACCCCAATACCGTCGAGCAGCTTTACGGATTTCTTCGTTTGTCATCGCCATTATTTCACCAAATAGTTTCCATGCACGCTGCGCGAATATGGTTTTGTCTTTGGACTACGGCGTGCACCGAACGTCGAGACCTCGGCACCGCGTAAACCTGCCATCTTCGACTGCCTCGCGTGGATCTGTCGTTTGCGTGGCGCACCAACTCTTACAGGTGGCGGGCAACCGTGCTTTACTTCATAAGCGCGCTGCCCAACCTTGTCTCGGAACTCTGCCCGGCAGCGATCAGTGCAGAACGGGGCAGAGCCTTTGCCACAATTGACGCAAGCTCCGCCCCGTACTGCGCGCGCCAGGGCAGTGTCCCCGCGAGCCTCAACCCCACCTTTTGGTGCAAACACTGGTGGGTCAAAGTTTGATTTAGGCTTGTTCATTAGCAATTCCTTCCCTTGAGCCTTCCAAGAGTATCAGTGTAGAACTGTGTGGATGCTTCCTTTTCTAGTTTGGATCGCACGGGTGATTTTTCCTGGAGCGTCTTTGCCTCACCAATGATCTGTCGCAGGCTAGTCTTGACTTCCTCAATGTTGTTGCAGTTACCTTTGATGCTGCTGTTTGCACTTGTGAATGCCAATACACTCAGTACTACCGCCGTTACCGCGAGCAGCGCGACGCAAGCTGTGAGTGTAGTTGTGATTAGTGTTAGGTGGTGTTTGGTAAAGTCCGTCATCGATGGCTCGAAACGTAGAGTGTCACTGCTGCTGCAATCAGGCTTGCAATGATCGTCGCTGTAAGCCCTATGAGTGCAACCCTGAGTGACCTCCGTTCGTCTGCGTGGAACTTCTCTCGCTCATCAAAATCTCGTTTCAAGTTTTTGATATCGTCTCGTAAGTCTTTCACACTTGATTGCAATAGAGCTACGCTTGTTACCAAGCTAATGTCTGCACGTCCGCTGCCAACAAGCTCTCCAATGCGTGCAAGCTCGCGTTCCATCTGCCGCATCCGTATGTTACCAGATTCTCGTTCACCTGTTTTATCGCGGTCGTCCATTATCGAGTTAGAATCGTTATGGTTACACCGATAGACACCATCAATCCAACAAGTCCTACCATCCTTGCCTGAAACTGTGCCAAACTCGCCTGTGCTGATTTCTGCTCGCTCATGAATTCAACCACGGGCTTGTGCGATACATCAAAGCGTTCGCTGAGGGCCGCAAGATCATCCTTGGTAGCCATTTCTCCACGTTCTTTCTCGATCTGGCTGCGTAGCTCATTAGCCTTCTCATCCTTGTAAACCTGGATTTCCCGTTCAAGTCCAAGGGCTGTCTTGTCTGCCTCATCCTTGATACGCAATGCCTTTTCGCGCTCCACTATTTCCGCTGCATACCTGCGGTCTCGCTCCGCTGCAAGTTCCTTATCAGCAATCCTAAGCGCTTCTAAATGTGCCGTTCGTTTCATCTATCTGCTATTGGTATGCCGCCCAGTATATATTACCCTGCTCATCAATGAAGTGTTTACCACACACTTCATCGGTTAGTTTATCAATAACTTCCCACGGATCATCTATCTCTTCTTCTAGCCATGGTGCAATCCATAGTGCAAATCGTGTTCGCAATTTATTCATTTTGCTTTACCCTCGATGACTGCTAACTCCTTGCGCAGTGCTGAACCCAACTCCCGCTGTACGTCCTCCTCCATTCCTATGCGCCTACATGCCGCCGCTAACGCCTCGCCCAGCAATGCTACTTCAGCCTCCTTGGCTTTGGTGAGGCGGTCGGTGAGGCCCAGTTTCTGTGCCACTTCTACCATCTTGAACAGCTTGTCCTGAAGCGAATCTACCCGTTTGATCCATAGAGAAAAGTCAACGATCCTGTTACCATTCACATCCACAGAAACCCACAACTCGTGAGCCATCTTAGTGGTTACAGGGTCGAATGGTTTCTCACTCAAACCCGGCTTCAAGCGTCCTACTTCTGCGTTTGCGTAACGTAGCTCAAAGGCAACTTCATTGATTAGTTCCTGCATACAATCTGCAAGCTCAGCCTTGTCGAGCGTGTCCAAATAACTACGCTCTCTAGCACGCTCAACGCGCCAAGCGGCCAAGGGCTCAGTAGTAACCATTTTCCCCTTGCGACGCCTGGTAACGACATAGGACATGTGTGTAGCGTAGCACTTGGTTTTTATTACCAAAATTGCACAGTTACTCGCCTGCACGCGCGCACGACGCATATTTAGAGCCCAACTTTTCTGCGGAACGATTTTAGAGGAAGCGTGCGACCTGCACCGCAATCTGCCGCGCAGCATCCCTCGCGTGCTCGCCGCCCCTACACCATAACCCCCAGTCTTTCAGTCGCGCATTAGTGGCAAACGACTTACTGGTAGCGGGTACTGTACGAATGATCCTCTCCCCTGGAATAGCTCTAACCAACATTCCCTCGACCAGCCCAGCAAGTCGTGGTGAAGAAACACCCACCCGCGCCATCGAGCCCCCGGCCATGCCTCCCGGTCTACTGCGCAGTCGGTAATCCTCGATACACAACAGTCGATTTCCAACAGGCACAGAGGATAAACAACACTCAAATTCAAAATCCAACCATTCGCCTGCGATTCGTTCCGCTCCCCGACGCTCACCATCAGCGGTCCCTTTACCACAGTCCACCTGCGTCCATTCAAACCGCCCAGCCCGCAACGTACCGCTGATCGAATCGCCAGATCGTACATCGCCAATCCAAGTCGTGACACCACTAACACCTCCTAAATCAAGCCCCATTATACCATAACGCCCTACCAAATCACCAACAGAACTCTCAACCTCAAATCGCTTCATGAAACCCCCTCGCACGCATAGGACGGACAGTCTCACTAGCGCGAGCCCAGCTAACCCCTATTGCAATTTTCGATTTCGCTAAGCCTCGAAAACACACACACACACCGCAAAAATCGTTTCGACAATAAGCTGCTGTCGCGCTAGTGAGTCCTTCCGTCCCGCGTATACGCGCGAAGCCTCCAATTTACTTACCATCAAGTTCGATCATATCACCCAAGTATTTCTCCAAATTGTGCATCTTCAAAATAGCCTTGTCTACCTCTCGCCCCATCTTCTTGTACTCAATTGCCCAGTTAGCTATCTCAATCATGCGCTGTCTTAGCTGCTCCACCTGAACCTCGCGCCAGCTTTCAGAGCTAATTGAAATCAACACAGAGCCAGTCAGCTGTTCCTCCATGTCTTTGCGCAACTCAAATATAGACTTGACATCAAAGATCACAACAACTTCCAAGAATCTGTGTGATATTTTGTTCCAATTTTTGCGTTTTTCTCCGTTGGAAACTAGCGCCAAAGACCGCGCTTCGCAAGCACAATCCCAACACCACTGGCGACAATCTGGAATCGCATCCTCATTCCGCTCCCAACCTTCTTCAAAAAGCTCTCGACGTAGCTCGTCTGCTGCCTTGATTTCTTCGCCTCGTCTGCTCATTGTAGTCCTTTCTAAGCCGTTTTAGACCTCTAGTAGTAGGGTAGTAGCCCTATAGCCCTGCAAACGCCTCCTACCCCTGCCTCTGTAAGCCTCCGAGCACGTCTATAGCCTTGTCTCAGGCAGTCCCTCCTGAATAGCCTGCCAAACTGCCCCTCTCCTCACGTAACAGACTAGATTCTGCTTCTTGATACAGTTAGCTTCGCCCATTTCTTCATCTGCTAGGTATTCGATGAAGTCCCAAGCAGCCTCAAAGCTATCGCAATCTTCAGTGCGCAGCCTGCTCAACTTGCTGCTAAGCGCTCCGCTCGGGTCGATGATCTGTGCCGCCTCCTCGGCGGTGAGATCACGTTCTGTCCAGATTACACCAACATGCGCAAAGTTCTGTGGGTACTCCTTGGCGAAGTCGGGCGTAAACTCATCCCATTTATCCAAATCTCCGACGCCCAATACTTTGACTTTGACGCCCGACTTCAGAACTCGGCTGCGATCAACCCAACCCCACCACTCCTCACCACTCCTGAACGCCCAATCGAGAGCATCCTGCATGGTGTATGAAGCGTCTGGTGGGCGCATTTTGGTTTCCTGTTCCCTCAGAAATCTCTGTCTCATACGATCAGTCAGACGGTTATATTCTTCCTGTGCATTGTCAAAACTAATAGTTTTCTCTGTAGCTGAATTCATGATTTTGAAAAACTCCGTACTCATCGCTTTGACAATCTTGTCGATTGGGTCACCATCTGTATACGTGATTCCTGCCTCCTGCATGTTACGCTTCATCTGGTCCATGAACCCTTTAGCGTCTAGAGGCTCATCTGGTTCTCTCATTGCGCTTTCGATCTGCACTCCTGCAAACCAAGTGCCATTCCACTCGGATGGTATTCCCCAATCATCGGCACTTACATACTGCACAGGAGTCATTGGTGGCTGCTTACAAAGCAAGTACAGATCACGCGGAATATCCTGCGCTAGTACATACCAATCTTCATCATTACACCGAACTCTAATCATCAGCTAGCTCCGGGTACACAAAGTTGAGGTGCGTGTCGATTCCAATGCACATAGCATCCGCCGTGTAGATCGTGACATAGCCAAGTTCTTCTGATCGTTTGAATGTGCGTTCACTAAGTCCTGTCCGCGCTGCCACTTCTCTGAATGTAAGGCCGGACGCCTTGATCGCATTGAGCATCGGCTTCCACGGTAGATTGTCTGCGTGTGCATTACCGCCCATGCCAGTACGTGCCGCTCCATATGCACCATTGACGATCTTACGCACAGGCTTTCCTTCGCGCCGTCGTCGTGCCGCCGCACTCTCACGGTTGCGCTCTCGCATCCTGGCTTTTTTATCAGCTGTGCTGGCATAGTAACGTTGCAGTTCTTTTTTGCGCTCGCAATCAATGCAGTAGGTTCGCAGGTTCTCATATGTGATGCCTTTGCTGCTCGTTGATTTATATTTGTGGAAATCAGACTTTGGCTTTTTCAGCCCGCATATTTTACACTTCCTCATCATTTGGCAGTAACTCATCTAGCTGATCTGCCACACCATCTAAGAAGTCCCGCCACTTGCCCTTGTTGATCTCTGGTATATCACGGATATCCGCGCAGACTTCTCGCATCCGTTTCTCCAGCGCTTCGCACAACTTCAGCAGCGCCCCCTCAGTGCTGGCGGTATCAGAGAAATCGACGCCATTTGACAATGCGTGCTTGCGCATATACTTTCTCATCTTGGTTCGCTCGATATCGTGACGCTCGTTCAAATGATCCATGATAGCTTT